>UMKK01020594.1_pt1 | contig 44710 bp, 46 predicted proteins | sample 1966281 | NCBI WGS metagenome assembly UMKK01 (sample SAMEA4836175, study PRJEB28245) | human gut metagenome | biome: gut microbiome; material: fecal sample | place: Denmark | collected 2008 | reverse complement strand
CGCCTGGCTTTATGCCGGGCGGCAAGGATAAACTACACGGCAATACGCCGTCCTTGCCTGCGGCTGCCAGCCGTTTTTTAATCGACGCCGAAAGCGGCAAAAAACAAACGCGAGGGGAGCGAGGGGTTATGTTGCAAGGGTTTAGAACCCTTCCGAACCCACGGCAAAGCATACCTGCGCCGAAAAGGGCTTGGTATTTTGCCTGTATTCAATTTTAAAGAAGGCGAGGAATGAAGTATGAAAGTAAAAGTCAAAATTACGGAAAAGCTGGTAAGGATTATTGATGTTCACGCCGATAGTGTGGAAGAAGCTAAGCAAAAAGTTGAAGATGAATACAGGGCAGGTGATATTGTCCTTACGGCTGATGATTTTGTTTCTTATTCAATTACCAGGGCTTAATTTAATTCTAAAAATAGGAGGAATATCTGATGAGCAAATATGTAATACTTAAAAATGACGGCAATGTAGAAATAAAAGAATTAGAGCAAAAGCTGGAGCTTGAAACAATGTATGAATGGATAGGCTGTGATTTCATCGAAGTAGGGCAAAGTGTTATAAATGACAAAATGGATTGCAATATCAAACTGGTCTTTGATGAGGAATTTTTATTGAAGAATGAACCGCAAGCCAATAAAATAGTAAGCCTGCTTTTCGGTTACGGTATATTGCATGATGAGGTTTTATGCGGCAATGTTTTGATAGCCAAAGATGTTATAAATAAAGAAGGAGAAGTGGAACTGGGTGGATTTAGTGAGGGAGAAATAAAAAAATGGAAAGTATTATAGCTATAGCGAGAAATCTGGCTTCAATAATGATATTTAAGGTACAGGAACCAAAAGTTGAAGTATATGCGTGGTAAAAATTAACAGCAGGCAGTTATATAAACTGCCTGCTGCCAATAAATAATAGAGGAATAGGAGAATAGTAATATGTGGCAGGAACGCTTTGAAGAAATGCAGGCGAAGGTTGACGCCTTTTTGATTGGCTATAAAGGAGATTTTGAAATTGATAAAAAACTATTAGCAAAGTACCGCAGGATACTTATTTGTGGATGCTGCGCAAGATAGGCACACAGCTTGTTAATATAACTGAAATTGAAAAAGGCGAATATAAAATTACTGAAACGGCGTTATATTATTTTTATCAGCAAGGCAGGCATTGTCAGATGTATATTGTAAATGTCGAAAAGTTAAAACGACTGACTAAAAGAAGTATTGATAAAATTTTAAATCAAATGTAGCTAAGTAATGAGAAAAGCATAGAATGGATAAATTAAAAAGTTCATTCAATACTTTTTGCAGATTAAAAATAGAACGTATTAATTAACTAAAAACACCGTTCAGCTAACTTATGTTAGCTGAACGGTGCCAAGCGAAAAAAATCCGGCATACCAGTGATATGCCGGATTTTTTATACGGGCAAAGCGCTAAAGAAAATATTTGCAGTACGTAAGTTAGAATGTATTGCAGGGGGGGGAAGTGCGTGTTAAAATAATAGTAAATTTAAAATGGGAGATTGTTATGCTTTTTAATTCTTACGAATTTATTTTTATCTTTTTGCCTGTTACACTGCTCGGTTATTATCTGGCGGCTAAATATATTAAAAATCAGGCGGCCAAGCTGTTTTTAATTTTTGCTTCCGTCTGCTTTTATTCTTATTGGGATATCAATAATTTACCGGTGCTTCTGGCTTCTATCTGCGTCAATTATTTGTTCGGCAGCTGGCTGACCGCTAACCGCAGCAAAAAAGTTTTAGCAGCTGGCGTTGCGTTTAATCTGCTATTTTTAGCTTACTATAAATATACAAATTTTATTATTGAAAACCTTAACTACTTATTTGATGCTGGTTTTGCCATGCAGAATATCGTTTTGCCGCTGGGCATATCATTTTTTACATTTACGCAGACGGCTTATCTTGTTGACGTATACCGTGGTGAAACCAAAGCATACAGCAAAAGCGATTACCTGCTGTTTGTAACAATTTTTCCGCATTTAATAGCCGGGCCTATTTTGTACCACCGCGACATGATACCGCAGTTCTCGCAAAGCGAGCGGTATAAAATAAATTATAAAAACTTAACCTATGGTATTTTGTGGTTTACCATAGGATTGTTTAAAAAAGTAGTAATTGCCGATAAACTGGCGATTTATGCTGACAGGGTTTTTGATGCAACAAATAACTTAACCATGCTTGATGCATGGGGCGGTTCGCTTGCCTATACTCTGCAATTATATTTTGACTTTTCCGGTTACTCTGAAATGGCAATCGGCCTTGGGCTTATGTTTAACTATAATTTACCGCTTAACTTTAACCTGCCTTACAGGGCGACCAGCATTATTGATTTTTGGCGCCGCTGGCACATGACGTTATCAGCATTTTTGAAAAACTATTTGTATATTCCGTTGGGGGGCAACAGAACAGGGCACCATTTGCGAAACATAATGATAACCATGTTTTTAGGCGGCTTGTGGCACGGCGCAGGCTGGACGTTTGTCTTTTGGGGTGTGTTGCACGGCATTTATATTTGCATAAACCATTTGTGGCGCAAAACTAAATATACCTTGCCGCAATGGCTGAATTGGTTTATAACTTTTAACGCTGTTAATATTGCGTGGATATTTTTCAGGGCAGCAACTTACAGCGACGCAGTAAATGTACTGACAGCCATGTTTGATGTGAGTAATTTAACAGGCGGTGTAATTGCTTTAAAGCATATTGGCGGGCTTTTAGCCGTAATGATTGTAGTGTTGCTTGGAATAGATACCGTAAAAGTTGAAAAAAGATTTGTGCCTAATTATTGCTGGTTGATAGTTTTAATATTGATGTTTATTTATCCGGTATTGAAACTTGGACAGGTAACGCAATTTTTATATTTTCAATTTTAAGTTGATTTAGAGGTAAGAGATGATTGCATTTGATAGGTTTGCAAAAGCATTTGTAATAATATGTATAGTTATTTTGGGTTTAGTAGCAGGATTTAATTATTGGATAGACCCGGCAGGTATTTTTAATAACAGAAAAGTTGATTTAGCAGTTAGCTATTTGGTTGAGGGGAAAGCCGTAGCAGGATTAACTAATTTTGATGAGCGTATTTTTAAGAAAGAATTAATTTTACAGACAAAGGAAAAACCGGAAACTATCGTATTAGGTTCAAGCCGTGCAATGGGTATTAGGGCAGAGTTTGATAAAGATAAAAACAGTTTTGGAAATTATAGTGTTAGTGGAGCTAATTTTAATGATTATATAGCATTATTTGCGGTTTATTATGGTAAATATCAAGATCTTCCAGAAAAGATTATTTTGCAAGTAGAACCTTGGTGTTTGAATAAAAATCGCGGTGATACTCGATGGAAGTCATTGGAAAGAGAATATTATACCGGTTTAGAATTAATAAATTTTAAAAGCGAGAAAATAAAAGAATATAATAATATTAGTTATATTTTAGAAAAGGTTAAAACACTTATCTCTATTTCATATTTAAGAAATTCTATAAAAGATTTTAATAAAAAGGAAACTATGCCTTTGAAAGTTTCAAAAGACTATGCTAAAACTTCTATTGTTTTGCCAAATGGTTCAGTTCAATATGGCGACAATGTGAATAATTTAAATAGTGATAAAATTTATAAAACAGCACAATCTTATATAAATAATGGTAGAATATATCAGATTAATAATTTTATTGAATTAAATAAAAATGATATTGAGAAATTTTATAGCTTTATAAAATTTTTCAAATCAAAAAATGTTGAAATAAGTTTTTGGTTTCCACCATATCATCCTTATGTTTATCAATATATTGAAAAAAATAACAAATTTAAGAATGTTTTAAAAGCGGAAGAATTTTTTAAAGAATTTGCTCGCAAAGAAAATATAAAAATCTTTGGTTCGTATAATCCTGTTCTATGTGGTGTAGAAGAAACAGATTTTTCTGATGGCATGCATTTGAGAACGAGTGGTTATGATAAAGTATTTAAATATAAATAAGTGATAAAATATCTAATCTTCGATTATAATAATCGAAGATTAGATATTTTTTTAATAAATTAGAGCTAATTTATCCATTTCAATATTTTATGTTTAATTTTTATCAAATGTAAAATTAATTTTATTGATACAATAATGAATGTGTGATAAAATAAAAATGATCATTAAAATAGCTTATATTATAAATTATGAGGGTAAATAGTGTTATTAAGTTCTGAAAGAATAAATAAGTATACTAACTTTATTTTACCAATAGTCCTCGTTTTTATAGACTACCTTGCTATCATCTGCGCAGAAAGCATTGCCTTCAGTTTCCGCAACTGGTATACAGGCAACACCAGCCTGCATATCTCATGGCTTAACTTCTGGGTAGTGTTTCCGGCGTTGTATCTCATCTTTTTAAATATTGAACAACTATATAACCGCCGCGCGCAGTTCTGGCAGATAATTCAAAAGCTGTTTGTAACAAGCTGTTATGCTATTACCTCAATCATTATATTGCTCTATATAGCGCGCATAGCAGGCTCAACTTCCAGAATGTTCATTTCAGTATTCTGGGTATTAAGCTTTATCCTGCTTGTGGTATTCCGCTACATCATAAAAAAGATACTTGAAAAATACCAACTTCTGCAAGTGCCGGTACTTATTATCGGCGCAGGTAAAACAGCAGAGCTTTTAGTGCAGGGCATTAAAGACGACGCCGGTATGGGTTACAAAATAATTGGCCTGCTTGAAGACAACAAAGTAGAAGACGGCATACTTGAAAAATATCCCGTACTTGGCAAATTTAGCGATGCTGAACAGGTAATAACAAAATACAACATTCAGTATGTCTTTATAGCAGCACCTGGTTTGGAGCAGGGCAAACTTACCAAACTAATCTACAAAGTACAGCCTCTTGTAAAAAGCATGGGCGTAATACCAAACCTTGTCGGCGTGCCAATGGGCGGCATAGAAGCAGAAAGCCTCTTTAACGAAAAGCTTATGCTCCTGCGTCTGCGCAACAACCTTGCACGCCCTGTAAACCGCTGGATAAAAACAATCTTTGACTATGTACTTACCATTACCGGTACAATCACTATCAGCCCAATACTTATAGTAATAGCCTTATGGATATATAAAGACTCACCGGGACCTGTAATATTTAAACACAGGCGCATAGGTAAAAACGGCAAAGAATTTAACTGCTATAAATTCCGCAGCATGTGCGTAGACGCCAAAGAAAAACTGGAACAACTTTTAGCAAACGACCCGGAAGCCAAAGCCGAATGGGAAAAAGACTTTAAGCTGAAAAACGACCCGCGTATAACCAAAAGCGGTGCGTTTTTACGTAAAACAAGCCTGGATGAACTGCCGCAGATTTTCAACGTACTGAAAGGCGAAATGAGCCTTGTAGGGCCGCGCCCGATAATAAGGGACGAAATGATAAGGTACGGCGAATACATCAACGACTACCTGATGGTAAAACCGGGCATAACCGGTATGTGGCAGGTAAGTGGCAGAAGCGACACAGGCTATAAAGAAAGGGTACAGCTTGACAGCTGGTATGTACGCAACTGGAGCGTATGGCTTGATGTAATGCTGTTATGGAGGACGATGAAAATTGTTGTGCAGCGCAAAGGGGCATATTAAAGACATTAAATAAGTAATTCTTAAAAGGTATTTTATTTATGATAAAAATATTATTAATTGCTGAGCCTGGTAGTGGTGGAGTTAAAAGAAATATTTTAGATATAATTGAAAATGTTGAACATGATACTTTTAAATTATATCTTGTTTATAGTAAAAATAGAGCTGATAGTGATTATATAGAATCATTAGAAAGCTTTTGTAAATCATATAGTTTAAATATTTTTGAAATTAGTGAATTACAAAGGAATATTTCTTTTAAAAAAGACTGTATTTCTTTGCTCAAAATTTATAACATAATAAAAGAAATAAAACCTGATGTTGTTCATTGTCATAGTAGTAAAGCTGGTGTACTTGGCAGAATTGCTGCTAAGTTTTTTGGAAAATGTAAAATTATTTATACTCCTCATTCTTATATTTTTCAAAATCCGAATTTAAGTCTTATAAAGAAGAAATTTTTTATATTATTAGAGAAAATATTAACAAAATATTGTACAAATATGGTAATTAATGTAGCTAATGACGAGTTCGAATTGGCTCAAGAATGTAAGTTAGGAGATAAGAACAAGTTTGTAGTTATTCATAACGGAATTAAAGTAGATAATAATTACAAACGAAATATTAAAAATGAAAAGTCTGTAATATGTATAACAAGATTCGATGAGCAAAAAAATCCATACGAGATAATAAAAATTGCAGAAAAGATATATCAAAAAAGAAAAGATATTATATTTTATTTAGTTGGTAACGGAATATATTACGTACCAATAAAACAATATGTTACAGAGGAAAAAATAGATAATATTGTTTTAACAGGATATTCGAACGATGTGAAAAAATTCTTATTAAAGGGTAGAGTGTTTTTAAGTACATCTTTATATGAAAGTTTTCCGTACGCAATTCTTGAAGCTTTAAGTTATGGTATACCTGTAGTTTGTACGAATGTTATAGGTAATAGAGAAATTGTTAAAAATCAACAAACAGGTTGGTTATATAACATAGGAGATATAGAGAAAGCTTCTGAAATTATTTGTAATATAATAGATGAAAAAATTTCAATTGATTCTCAATCTTTGATAGAGTTTATACAACTAAATTATAATATTAAACAAATGATAGAAAAATTACAAAAGATTTATATAGAGAATTAATTTGAGGTAGTTAAGTTGCAAAAAGTGAAAGTATTACATGTGGTAAGTTCTTTAAAAACAGGTGGTGTAGAAAAATTATTATATGACCTGTATGAACATATCGATAGAAATGAGATTGAATTTTCATTTATTACCCATAATGATCCTGGAATAATAGAGGAATACTTAATTAAAAAAAATGTAAAAGTTTTCCATTTGATTAATAGACGTAAGCATCCTGTTTTATCGGCGATACAATTTTATAAGTTTTTGTTGAGAAATCATTTTGATATAATACATTTTCATGGAAATTTTGAGATAGTATTAGAATTTATAGCAGCAAAATTTGCAAAAGAAGAAAATTTAATTGTACACTCACATAATTATAAAAAAAAGTTGCCTATTATATTAAAAATAATAAATCACATTGCTCAGAAGTTGTTTGTATTATATGCTAAAATGTGTATAGGTTGTTCAAAAGCAGCCGGATATTATGGATTTGGAAATATTAAGAAACTAGACAATTATGTTACGCTTTATAATAGTATAGAAATCGACAAGTATAAATATAATGAAAATACTAGAAGTATAGTACGTAAACAATTAAATATTCAAACTAATGAATTTGTAATAGGTACAATAGGGCGACTAACTAAACAAAAGAATCAAATATTTCTTTTAAATGTTATAGAAAAATTAAGAAGTTATAATCAGTTTATAAAAGTTTTAATAATTGGTGAAGGTGAAGATGGCAATTTATTAAAAAAGTTTGTAGTAAAAAACAAGTTAAATGATATAGTTATATTTTTAGGTGTTAGGAAAGATATACCTGATTTATTGAACTCTATGGATTTATTTATCTTAACGTCTAAGTATGAAGGTTTACCAATAGTTGGGGTGGAAGCTCAGGCATCTGGATTGCCTTGCCTGTTTTCAGAAGAAATAACGCAAGAGATAAAAATTTTTGATAAAGTTTTGTTTTTATCGGTAAATGATATTGAAATTTGGGTTAAAACTATAAAGAAAGTAATTAAAGAATCATCGAGTGATAATCGTAATAGACTTTTTGATAGCAGGATATGTAAATATAACATACAAGATATGGCTATTCAACTTGTCAAAATATATCATAGTATATTGCTAAAGGTGAAATAGATGATAGCATTTTATGCATGTACAAATACTCAGATTATTAATATGATTAATGTAAAAGAACAATATTACCAAAATGTAGATGCTGATTTATATATATTGAAAAAAAATAGAATTGATTTAGATTTAATTCAATGTATTAAAGATACAAAAGTTTTTAAATCTATTATTTTTATTGAACCATATTTAACTTCAAAATGTTTTATAAAAAAATACTTAGCTTTATTTATTACCCATATGCCAAATAAATATTATGATGAAATTTTAATAAAAAAATCGTCAAATATATTTTATGATAAATTTTTAACATTTGGTTTTTGGTCTGAAGCATTGTATATTCTAGATTATTTTTATAGACAGAATACTAAGATAGAGGTAGAGTTTGTAGAAGAAGGATTAGTTAATTATTTTCCATATAGGAAAAAACTTTATTATTGTAGGGCATATTATGGATTAAAAGAAAAAATAATTAGATTATTGGCGCATGGTTTAAATGCATTTTTTTTAAAAAAAAATATAAATTCAGTTTATTACTTATATATGCCGGAGTATTTTCCTAAATCAGAGATTCAATATAAAAAAATAACAGCAATAGACATAAAAAATAATTATATATTTTCTCAAATATTCAATAAGTATTATACTTATAAGAAAAAGCTTTTGCAAATTTATCAAAATAAGACATTCATATATATTTTCGATAATAAAGATATCGAAAAGCATATAGAATTAATAAAGATATTTTATAAAAAGTATAATATAAATTGTAATTTTTTGATTAAGTTACATCCGGAAAATACATTTGATGATATAAAAAAGATAAAAGCAGAAATTAAAGATGTTCAGATTGATGATTCTAATTTTTATTTTGAATCTTTAGGATTTTACTATAATATAGAAAATATAAATCTTATTTGTCGAGGATCGAGTATTGCATATAATATGCATATGCTTTTTGGATTCAAATATAAAACCATACTAACTTATAAGTTGTTTGCTTATAATAATTATGAAGATGTAATAAACGGGTATGATAAATTTTGGAACTTTATTTATAATTTATATAAAGATTATAAAATTATAAACGATACCAGGATGGAGTGAGAATATTGAAAAAAAAGTTATTCATTGCTTGTGGTAATCAAACTATTTTAAATTCAGTAGCGATAAAAGAACAATATTTTAAAGAACAATATGCGGATCTATTAATTGTTGTACAATTAAATGAGTCTGGTTTTGATTATAATCTTTATAAAGTTATCAAAAACAAACGTATTTTTAATAATATATATATATTAGAACGTTCAGTAATTAGTTCATACATAAATAAAAATTGTAAAAGTAGAATATCAAAATTATTCTATAGCAACTTCTTGAAAAAATATTTTAAATATAAATTTTTACCTTTGATTAATAATAATTATGATGAATTTTTTTGTCCGATGTTTTATCATTTTATTCCAAATATTATTGATATAATAAATTTGAAGAAAAATCTAATATCAATAACATTTTATGAAGAAGGCACATCTACATATGATTTCCCAATGGAAGGATTAGTGTTTTTTGATTTATATTTACTTAATAATGTAATTAAAAATCAGTCTAAGATTAATAAATTAAAATCGAAAACTAAAGCTCTGTTTAATGAATTTTATCGGGCAAATAAATTAAAGAAGAGAGTTAGTAATAAATTATATGTTTATTGGCCGGAACATATTGAATATAATAATATTAGTAAAATAAAATTGGAATCAGTCATAAAAAATAATGTTTTAAGAGAAACTTATGAATCTTATTGCAATTTGTTGTCTCAAGAAAAACTTGAGAGGTATGAAATGAGTAAGGTTATCTTTATGACTACATATATTCCTGATACAGAAAAAATTCAATTGAGTTGTATTGATAAAATACTTAAAATTATTAATATTAATGATATTATAATAAAAACTCATCCAAGTTCTGCTAATAACAGGAAATTTTTCGGGCAAAAGTATGGTAAAAAACTTTATTTTGATAGAGATGCCTATTACTTTGATGCCTTAAATATTAAGGTTGATTTTACAGATAAAATAATAGTTTCTTTATATACAAGTACTGTGATGAATTGCAAAACTGTTTTTGATCGTGAGCCATATGTTATATTTCTTTATAAATTGATACCTTTATATTATGAGGATGATAGGTTTAGAAATATTGCTGATAAATATGTTAGTGATTTAACAGAAGCATACAGCGATAAACATAAGATTGTTGTACCAGATAGTATATACGAGTATAATTATTATTTATCTCTATTTAAAATGGAAATTAATAATAAACAATTTTGTTCAGATATTGGTGGGAGAGAAGAAATGGAAATTAGACTTTTAAAAATTGATGAATTTGATTATTTAATAAAAGCAATTAAAGATTTATGGAATGAAAATCATATTTATTGTAGGAATCCAGAATTATTAAAATACTTAGTTTATTATACTCCTTATCGGAAAGATTTTTGCCAAAATGATATTGATACAACATATTTCGTTATTTTTAATAATCGAGATATAATCGGTTTTTCTGGAATGATGCCGATGGAAGGAAATATCTTTGGAAAAACAGTAGCGGCATCAACGGGCACTATTTTAAAAGTGAATAAAAAGTTTAAATTTATAGGTATTGATTTAATCCAAAAAGCTTTAAGTAGCGAACCATATATTCATGTTGGATTAGGAATGAATGATAGGGTTATGAAATTATATAAAGCATTAGGGTGGTATACTTTTAATGATCTTCCTAGATGGGTATGGACAAATAATTATGATAGACTAAAAGAAGTATTTCAAATACCAGAATTTTCAAATTTAAATTGTATGGCAAATCATTTATATATGAATGATCTAATGAACTTTCAATTTGATGACATTATTGATGAAGAAAAGTGGAATGAATTTTATAATGTTAAATTTGCACCTAAAACAATAGGAATAAAAAGAGATTATAAATTTTTAAATTGGCGGTATATAAGTTATCCTTTTTTCGAATATAAATTACTAGCTATTAAGGATGAGTTGGGAAATTATAAAGGATTAGTTGTTTATAGAATTGAAGAAATTTTAGATGGCAAATATCAAATAGGGAGAATTTTAGAATTTATTTACGAAGATATAGATTATGGTATTGAATTAGTTAAAAAACTTCAGGCGCTTCTAGATAATTTATTGTTTTGGGATTTTTATTGTTTATCTTCGATAACTGCATTAGCTTTAGAGCGTTGTGGTTTTGTTCGTTTAGATAGTGATGAAAAGAAAAAATATATACCTACTCGTTTTCAACCAATTGATTATGAAATTATGAATATTAAAGGGGCAATAAGATTAAATAATAAAGCGAAAAAGATAATTAATATGGTTACTGATCAGCAATGGTATGTAACGCGAGGCGATGGTGATCAGGATAGACCTAATTAATTAGGAGGATAACTATGCAAAAATGTAATATTATAATGTACCATTATGTACGAAATTTAAATGATTCATTTTATCCAGACATAAAAGGGTTAGAAACAATAGAGTTTGAAAAGCAAATAGATTTTTTTATAAAAAATAAGTTTAAATTTATTACAATTGAAGAAATTCAAAAAGCTTGTTTAGGCGAAATAACTTTACAAGAAAAATCAGTATTATTGACATTTGATGATGCATACATAGATCATTATACAAATGTTTTTCCAATTTTAAATCAATTTGGAATACAAGGTTGTTTTTATGTACCAGTAAAAGCTATAACAGAACATGAAGTCTTAAATGTTAATAAAATACATTTTGTATTAGCTTCCTGTAAAAACAAACAAACTCTAATAAAAAAAATATATTCTTTATTAGATGAATATAGAAAAGATTATAATTTAAAAGCCAATACGTATTATTATAATAAATTGGCAATAGCGAATAGATGGGATACTGCGGATGTTATTTTTATAAAAAGACTTTTACAAGTTGAATTGCAAGAAACTGTACGAAATATTTTTACTGACATACTTTTTAAAGAATTTGTAACTGACAATGAAGCAGCGTTTTCCCGAACTCTCTATATGAATGAGTCGCAATTAAAATGTATGTATAGGAATGGTATGCATATAGGAGCGCATGGATATGATCATTATTGGTTGAATTCATTAAATTCAAGTCAACAAGAAAGAGAAATAAAAAAATCACTTGGGTTTTTAAAATCAATCGGCATTAATGTTGATAGAGATGGTTGGACAATTTGTTATCCGTATGGCGCATATGATGAAAGTCTACTAGCTGTATTAAAAAAATATAATTGTAGTTTAGGATTTACAACCGTTGCTGAACAAGCAGTTTTAATTGCTGATAATATGTATAAATTAGCTAGATTAGATGCTAATGATGTTTATAATTTATAAGATTTGGAGGAATGTACAATGACTAATGAAGAAAAAATTATTGCTTTAGAAGAAATGATGGATTTAGAACATGGTTCTATAACTTCTGATACAATGCTATCAGATTTGGAAGATTGGGATAGCGTAGCTTTTCTTTCATTTATAGCATTATTAGATGATGAATTTGATAAGCAAATCCAAGGTTCTGTCATAAGACAACAAAAAACAGTAGGTGATTTAATGAGATTAATGGAGAAGGAATAGAATGATTAATCCAATGAATTTATCAGGGAAGCATATTCTTGTAACTGGTGGGTCAGATGGTATTGGTAGAGAATGCGCAGTTCAAGCGAGTAAATTAGGGGCAAAGGTAACTATTATTGCACGAAAAGAAGATAAGTTGATTCAAACTATTAATTTAATGGAGTCACAACAAAAACATTCTTATTATTCTTTTGATTTAAGTAATATTAATGGAATAGAAGAATTGATAAAAAAAATTGTAGCAGAACAAGGGCCTATTGATGGATTATGTCATGCTGCAGGTTATGCGACGCCTCGCCCATTAAAATTTTCCAAACAAAAATATGTTTATGAAATGTTTACTATACATATTTTTGCTTTTGCTGAAATAGTAAGAGTTCTTTCGTTAAAACATAATTTAAATGAAGGCGCTTCACTTGTAGGCATAAGTTCTGTTGCTGCAGAACGAGGAAATACAGCCCAAAGTATATATGGTGCAGCTAAGGGAGCAATGAATTCTTTTATAAAGCCTGTTGCTAAAGAGCTTGGGAGCCGAAGAATTCGCATTAATAATGTTGCATATGGAATTGTAGATACGAATATCTATAAGGAATTTTTAGAGACAGGTGGTGATAAAGAAGTTATTAACCAACAGTATTTAGGAATTATTGATACAGAAACAGCGGCTAATGCGGTAATGTTTTTGTTGAGTGATGCTTCTAAATTTACAACAGGAATTGTTCTTTCCGTTTATGCAGGATATTAAATTTTACTACAAACAAAGGATTTTGTAATATGTGTGAGTTATTTAAAAAAGCAGAAATTAAAGCTATTGCTTCTATCTTACCATCAAAAGAAGTTGATTTAGAACAATTGCCGATAGGTGATGAAAAGAATAAAAAAAAGATCATAAATACAACTGGTATTAAATTTATTCGTAAAGCAAAAGAAAATAGAACTACAGTGGATTATTGTTGTGAGGTAGGTGAATATTTACTAGAAAATCAAAAGATTGATAGAGAATTAATTGATGGGATTGTTTTTGTGTCCCAGACGCCAGATTATATTATGCCAGCATCTTCTTGTTTATTGCAAAACAAATTAAATTTACGAAAGAATTTAGTGGCTTTTGATATAAACTATGGTTGTTCTGGATATGTTTACGGATTGTTTCAAGCGTTTTTATTAATCGAAACTGGTGTATGTTCTAACGTCTTAGTTTTTACTGGGGATACTATGACAAGGCATGTTAATGAAAAAGATAGAGCTTTAATGATGGTATTAGGTGATGCTGCTAGTGTGACATTGGTAGGAAAAGCTGACAATGATAATTTATCAATGTTTTCGTTTTATACTGACGGTGCAGGGTATGACAAGTTGATAATACCAGCAGGCAGTAACCGAATCCCTATTAAGAAAGGAGTTACAGATTTATTGGTTGAAGACGAAGACGGAAATAGTAGAAGTCAGGAAAATTTATATATGAACGGTTTAGAAATTATGACCTTTTCATCAAGTGTTGTTCCTAAACTAATAAAAAATTGTTTAACAAAAATAGATTGGGATATTAGAAGTTTAGATAAGATATTTTTACATCAACCTAATAAATTTATTGTAAACTTTATTGCTAAGAAATTAAAATTAACTGAAAAAGAAGTACCTGTTTATTTAGAAAAAATTGGTAATACAGGGCCGGCTTCCATACCATTAATGTTATCAGGATTATATAGCAATAATAGTTTAGAAAAAGTTCTTTTATGTGGATTTGGTGTTGGTTTATCTGCCGCTTCATTAGCGACGACTATGAAAAATGCTAAAATTTTACCTATTTTAGATAGTATTGAATAAAGAAAGAGGGAAAAATATGTTAGAGAATTTAAAAAAATATATTAATGAGATTAATGCTGTTGAAGGTAAAGATAAAATTGAAATAATAACTAGGGATATGAAATTAAGAGAAGACTTAGGATTAGATTCTATGGATTTAGCAATATTAACGGCTAAAATAGAAGATGAATATGATGTGGATGTTTTTGAAGACGGTATTGTTCTTACGATTGGTGAAGTTTTAAATAAATTGGAGAAACAGAAATGAATCTTTTTATAGATGAAGCTGCTAATATAGAATTCAGTTATGATGATTTGCTTGCACAGCTTAATAATAAAAAAGAATTAAATAAGTATATTTATAGTACAAATATTAAAGAAGTAATTATTGATTTTATTTCTTCGTTATATTATGGTTATGATGTAATTTTGTTAGATGGAGATTTTACGTTTAAAGAATTAGATAATTTAAAAGTGGCTCAAGAAGATTTGACTTATAAAAATATCATTGAAGCACATAATAATATATCTAATATTGACGAATTAATAGAGAAAATATTAGAAAAAAGTAATGATATTAAAGTGTCAATTTTTACATCTGGAACTACTGGTATGCCCAAAAAGTTCGAACATTCTCTAGCTGCTTTGTTGCGAAATATCAAAATTTCTGAAAAACATAAAAATGATATTTGGGGTTTTGCATATAATATAACACATTTTGCAGGCATACAGGTATTTTTACAAGCTTTTGTAAATAAAAATACTATTGTTAATTTATTTAATAAGAATTCAAATAATGCAGATGTATTGCTTAGAAAATATAAATGTAATAGTATTTCAGCAACTCCAACATTTTATAGAAATTTTATATTTATATCTAATGAAAAAAATTTAAATTTAAAGTTTGTTACTTTTGGTGGCGAAAAATTTGACAATGATCTGCTATTAAAAGCAAAGAATAAATTTCCAAATGCAAAAATTAGAAATATATATGCTTCTACAGAAGTAGGCAGTTTATTGTCAGGTATAAATGATTCGTTTATTATACCTCCCAATTTAAAAAAAGTTATAAAAATATCTGAAAATAATCATTTAATGATTCATAGGTCGTTATTACAAGAAAAAAATGTTAATGATGAATGGTATGATACAAATGATATAGTTTCAATAAATAAAAATGGCACTTTTAAAATTTTAAGCAGAGAGAGTGATTTTATTAATGTTGGCGGTTATAAAGTAAATCCATTAGAAGTGGAAAGTCTAATTTTAAAAGTGCAAGGAGTGTTAGATGTTTGTATTACTGCTAGAGAAAATAGTGTAATTGGTAATATATTAGTTGCAAATATAAGAAAAGATAAAAATTATTCAGAAGATGAGTTAAAAAAATCAATACTGAAAATTTTAAAAAATGAACTTCAATATTTTAAGATACCTAGATTATTTAAATTTGTTGATAAAATAGAACGTAATAGAACTGGTAAGAAGGTGAGAATATGAAATGGATTGTTGTAACTGGAGATAGTGGTGGACTTGGTTCAGCTATCGTAAAAAAAATTTTGATTAGTGGTAAATATGGCGTTATTGGAATAAGCAGAAGTATAAATGAAAATATAATTTGTTTAATGAATCAGCATAAAAATTATAAACATGTTAATTTTGATTTAGAAAATTGCTTAGAAATAAAAAATTTATACAAAAATACTTTAAAAGATTTTGGGGAAATTGTTGGATTAGTAAATAATTCTGCAATGGCATATGATGATATTATAACCAATGCGAATGTTGACAGAATTGAAAGTATGTTTAAAATTAATGTGTATTCACCGATGATGTTGACTAAATACATTATCAGAGATATGCTACTTCATAATAATAAAGGTAGTATTGTAAATATATCTTCTGTTTCAGCTCATACAGGATATAAGGGTTTGAGTATGTATGCTGCGACAAAAGGAGCAATAGAAGCTTTTTCAAAAAACGTTGCTAGAGAGTGGGGAAGTAAAGGAATTCGTTCTAATAGTGTTGCCCCAGGTTTTATGGAAACAAATATAAGTTCAAGCTTAACTGATGATCAAAGAAATAAAATATATCAAAGAACATCATTAAAAAAAGCTACATCTATAGAAAGTGTAGCTGAAATGGTTCTGTTTTTATTAAGTGATGAAAGTGAATCCATCACAGGTACTGTTATTAATGTAGATAATGGAACAATATAGATTTAATGTAAACTATACGAAATAAAAGGTTGCTTTAAATGTTTCATAAATTAGAAATAAATAAATTCTTATTCTTTGAGTTAGTAAAACGTGACTTTAAGAAAAAATATAAAAGAACAATTTTAGGTATGTTTTGGAGCGTATTATCGCCATTAATGATGTTATCAGTATTAGCGATAATATTTGGTAGTTTTTTTGGTAGCAGGATAGAACATTATATTATATATCTTTTTAGCGGACAAGTTATTTTTAATTATTTTGTAGAAGCTACCAATGAAGGAATGTTAGCTCTTGTGAGTAATGCATCTATTTTTACGAAAATAAATGTACCTAAGTATTTATTTTTATTTTCAAAAAATATATCGGCACTAATAAATTTTGGTATTATTTTACTTATATATTTTGTTTTTGTAGTTCTTGAAGGTATCAACTTTTCTTGGCATTTTTTACTGTTACTATATCCAATAATATGCTTAATTTTTATTAATCTTGGAATAGGTTTCCTTTTATCAGCACTTTTCATTTTTTTTAAAGACATTCAATATTTGTATAGATTGTTTACTCAGGTGGTAATGTATGGATCTGCAATATTTTACAGTATTGATATCTTACCACAGAATTTACAGACCCTATTTTATTGTAATCCTATATTTGTATGTATAACTTATTTTAGAAGCATTGTGTTGAATAATACAGTACCTAATTTGCATTTGCACCTGCTATTAGCAGGATATGCTTTAGTGCTGATTGGTTTTGGGTGTTGGGTATATAAAAAATATAATTATAAATTTTTATATTATGTGTAAGGTAAACTAATGAAAGAAATACTTAAAGTAGATAATGTTTCAATTAAATATATTACTGGTGATTTTAAAAGCATTGGTTTAAAAGAATATATAGTGCGTAAACTTAAGGGGAATTATACTGTTAAAGAATTTTGGGCAAACCAGAATATAACTTTTAGTATAGAAAAAGAGGATATGCTTGGGATCATTGGTACAAACGGAGCAGGAAAGTCAACATTATTAAAAGCAGTATCAGGTATCATGCGTCCGTCAGAAGGAACGATTGTTAGATGCGGAACTATTGCCGCACTTTTGGAACTTGGTAGTGGTTTTGATGGAGATTTAACCGTTAAGGAAAACACTTACTTACGAGGGGCAATGCTTGGTTATACGCGTAAATTTATGGATGAAACATATGATGAAATTATAGAATTTGCAGAGTTAAAAGAGTTTGAGGATAGACCATTTAAGCAACTTTCTAGTGGTATGAAATCACGATTGGCATTTTCTATTGCATCAATGTTACAGCCGGATATTTTAATATTAGATGAAGTATTATCTGTAGGTGATGGTGCCTTTAGAAAAAAAAGTGAGAATAAAATGAAAGAGATTATAAATGGTGGTGCCACAACAATACTAGTATCTCATTCGCTAAACCAAATAAGGAGTATGTGTAATAAAATTTTATGGTTAAATAAAGGAAAACAAATTGCGTTTGGTAAAGAGGTAAATAAAATTTGTGACGATTATCAATCTTTTTTAGATGGTAAATTAAAAATTTAAAAATTATTAAAAGGAGAGGGTATCAATGTCCAAAATTTTAGTAACAGGGTCTGATGGCTTTATAGGTAGCCATTTAGTTGAAGAATTGGTAAAAAAAGGTTATCAGGTTAAAGCTTTCGTCTTTTATAATTCGTTTAATTCCTGGGGCTGGCTTGATACATTGCCAAAAGAAATAATGGATAATGTAGAAGTTTTTACCGGGGATGTAAGGGATCCGCATGGTGTAAAAGAAGCTATGAAAGGCTGCGATGCGGTTTTCCATTTAGCTGCTTTGATAGCTATACCTTTTAGTTATCATTCACCTGATACCTATGTAGATACCAATATAAAAGGTACTTTAAATATTTTGCAGGCTGCAAGAGAATTGAACCTTGGCAGGGTATTGGTAACCTCAACTTCTGAAGTATATGGCACTGCTAAATATGTCCCAATTGATGAAAATCATCCTTATCAGGGACAATCTCCTTATTCTGCAACTAAAATAGGTGCAGACAGATTGGCAGAATCTTTTTATCGCTCTTTTGATTTGCCGCTAACTATTGTAAGACCTTTTAATACATTTGGACCAAGACAATCGGCAAGGGCGGTTATACCTACCATAATTACGCAGCTGCTTTCCGGTAAAACAGAGATAAAATTAGGTTCGCTGACGCCGACCCGTGACTTTAACTATGTTAAAGATACCGCTAATGGTTTTATTGAAATATATAAATCAGATAAAACGATTGGCCAAGAAATAAACATTGCAACCCAAAAGGAAATTTCTATTGGCGAACTGGCACAGGAGTTAATTAAACAAATAAATCCCGAGGCCAAGATTATTTGTGATGAACAGAGATTAAGACCTGTAAACAGCGAAGTAAACAGGCTGCTTGGTTCAAATAAAAAAATTCTGGAATTAACCAATTGGAAACCGCAATATACTTTTGAAGAAGGCTTGGCAGAAACAATTAAGTTCTTAAAAGCTAATTTATCTAAATACAAAGTGGATATTTATAATTTGTAATTGGAGATGTTAATATGAATCATTTTATTCCTTTATCGGTTCCTAATTTAAAAGGCAATGAATTGAAATATGTAACGGAAGCTGTTACAACCGAATGGGTATCAACAGGCGGGCCGTATGTTACTGAGTTTGAAAATAAAATAGCAGAATATGTTAATGTAAAAGGTGCTGTTGCATGTCAAAATGGAACGGCCGGTATTCATACTGCTCTAATAACAGTTGGAGTAAAAAAAGACGATATAGTTATAGTGCCTACATTAACATTTATCGCAGCTGTAAACCCTGTTAAATATATTGGAGCTACTCCTGTTTTTATGGATTGTGATGATTCGTTATGCATTGATCCTAAAAAATTAAAAGAATTTTGTGAAATTGAATGTGAATTTGTTGATAATGAATTGATATTTAAATTAACTAAGCAGAAAGTAAAAGCTATAGTAGTAGTGCATGTATTTGGCAATATGGCAAATATGGAAAATATTTTAGATATTGCGAAAAAATACAACTTAAAAGTTATAGAAGATGCCACAGAAGCTATTGGTACATATTATACTGAAGGCCCATTAAAAGGGAAATATGCTGGAACTATGGGTGATATAGGAATTTATTCCTTTAATGGGAATAAGATTATTACTACCGGCGGTGGTGGTATGATAGTTTCAAATAATAATGAATATTTGAAATTGGCCAAACATTTAACTACTCAGGCTAAGAGCGATGAATTAAATTATATACATGATATGATTGGCTATAACTATCGTATGACTAACTTGCAGGCTGCGCTTGGATTAGCACAGTTAGAACAATTGGAAAAATTTATTGCTGTAAAAAATAAAAATTATGATGAGTATAGTGTTTTATTAAAAAATACACAATTTAAACTGTTAAAATTCAGAGAAGGCATAAGGAGCAATAAATGGTTTTATGCTTTGGTGTGTGAAAATAGCGAACAAAGGGATAAATTAATTGCATACTTATTGGATAAAAAGATCCAAACCAGGCCAATATGGGGATTGATTAATGAACAGAAACCATATTTGGATTCTTATGCATATAAAATTGAAGAAGCAAAATATTATTGGGAACGTGTGGTAAATATACCGTGCAGTACTAATATTACCGATGAAGAAATCAAAATCGTTGTTGACCAAATTAAGCTGTTTAATTAAGGTGGAATTAAGTTATGGATATAAACAATTACATAGTAGCCCACGATTTAAGTATAATAGATGCTTTGGGACGGTTAAATATATGTGAAAAAAAGATATTGTTCCTTTGTGATGATAATGAACGGTTGTTGGCTGCGATTACAGATGGAGATATCAGAAGATGGATTTTAAAAAGTGGTGATATGTCTGCGCCGGTTGACAAAATTGCTAATTACAATCCTAAGTATTTATTTGATGCCGATATAATTACAGCTAAGAACTATATGCTTGAAAACAGCATATCAGCATTGCCGATTTTAAATGCTGATAAAACCATAAAAACAATAGTTTTTTGGACGGATAGTAATATAGAATTAAAAATGCAAGATAAAATAAATTTGCCGGTTGTAATAATGGCCGGCGGAAAAGGCACACGCTTATATCCATATACTAAGATATTACCAAAACCGTTAATTCCTGTAGGTGATATACCTATTATTGAAAGAATTATAGATCAGTTTGTAAAAGCAGGATGTAAAGACTTTTATGTAATTGTCAACTATAAAAAGGATATGATAAAGGCATATTTTAATGAAATGAAAGATAAAAGTTATAATATAACTTTTATTGATGAAAATATACCCTTAGGAACTGGAGGCGGCTTAAAGCTTTTGCAGTCTTACCTGAATACAGAATTTATTCTGACTAATTGCGATATTTTAATAAAATCCGACTTCAGTGATATAATTAAGCAGCATAGCAATAAGAATAATGTAGTTACTATGATTTGTTCAGCTAAAAAGTTTACAATTCCTTACGGAATTGTAGAATTGGATAAAAATGAAAATATCCTTGAAATGAAAGAGAAACCTACTTTAAATTTTTTAACAAATACAGGGTGTTATGTAGTTAGCAGTTCTGTTTTTGACTATATTGCAGATAATGAAAATATAGGGTTCCCTGACATTATTGACAGAATAAAGGATGCTAATAAAAAAGTAGGTATTTATCCTATTCATCAAGATGCCTGGCTTGATATGGGGCAATTTGACGAGTTAAACAGAATGGAGCGAGAATTAAAATAATGGATAAAATTATTTTAATCGGTGCAGGCGGTCATGCTAAAAGTGTTATTGACAGTATAGAACAAGCCGGGAATTATGAAATTGTTGGATTTTCTGAAAAATTTAAGGACGAAGATATCCAGTATAGAGGGTATAAAGTCATATGTACTGATGATGAGCTGGAAGCGCTATACAAAAGCGGCGTACAAAAGGCTTTTATAACTATTGGGTATATGGGAAATTCTGGTTTACGTGAAAAACTATATAATAAATTAAAAAATATAGGTTTTAACATACCCAGTGTTGTAGACAAAAGTGCAATTTTAGCAACAGATGTACAAATTGGTGAAGGTTGCTTTATTGCCAAGGGCACAATAATAAATTCCCAAAGTTGTATTAGCGATTTAGCGATTATAAATACAGGCGCTGTTATAGAGCATGAATGTTATGTTGGGTTCAATACGCATATAGCCGGGAAGAGTATCATATGCGGTAATGTTAATATTGGTAATAATGTGTTTGTAGGGGCAGGCTCAACAGTAATTCAGGGGATAAAGATTGGAGATAGTACTATTGTAGGCGCTGCTTCAACTGTTTTGCATAATGTAGGAGATAATGAAAAAGTAATTGGCGTTGTATAGATAAGAATAGAAGGTGAACATATGGCAAAAGTACTAATTATAGCTGAAGCTGGTGTAAATCATAATGGCGATATTAACTTGGCAAGGCAGCTTATTGATAAAGCTAAAGAGGCCGGTGCTGATATCATAAAATTTCAGACATACAACTTAGATTCCATAGTATCTAAGTTTGCAGAAATGGCAGATTACCAAAAAGATAATATGGGTATGGTAGAGTCGCAAAAAGAAATGCTTAAAAAGATAACTTTGCCATATGAAGCTTTTTGGGAACTTTATAAATATTGTAAAAATAAAGATATTCAATTCCTTTCAACACCTTTTGATATAGAAAGCATTCATTTTTTAAATGATATGGTGCCGTTTTGGAAAATTCCTTCAGGCGAAGTTACAAATTATCCCTATCTTGTTGAAATTGCTAAAACAGGGAAACCTGTAGTTATGTCAACTGGAATGTGTGAATTGCAAGAAATAGATGAAGCGATTAAAGTTTTGAAAACTAATGGTACATCTGATATAACTTTATTGCATTGTAATACACAATATCCAACTCCATATAAAGATGTTAATTTGAGAGCTATGGAAACATTAAGGAATAGATATAAAGTTAAGGTTGGATATTCTGACCATACCAAAGGTATAGAAGTACCAATAGCAGCAGTTGCTTTAGGTGCGGAGGTTATAGAAAAACACTTTACTTTAGATAAAAATCTTCCCGGACCGGATCACAAAGCTAGTTTAGAACCAAAAGAATTAGCAGCTATGGTTTCATCTATAAGGAATATTGAAGAAGCATTGGGCTCACCCAATAAAACTGCATCAAATTCTGAACGTGAAAATATTGCTATTGCCAGGAAAAGTATAGTAGCGGCAATGAATATAAAAAAAGGAGAAATATTAACAGTAGATAATTTAACAACTAAAAGACCGGGAACAGGGATATCTCCCATGCGTTGGAATGAGGTATTAGGAAGTAAAGCGATTAGGGACTTTATTGAAGATGAGGTCATAGAGATATGAAAAAACTTACAATTGTAACTGCTACACGGGCCGAATATGGCTTATTGGCACCAATTATAAAAAAGTTTATAAATGAGCCTGAAATAGACGTTAGAATAGTGGTTACCGGCGCGCATTTATCACCGGAGTTTGGTATGACTGTTAAGGAAATAGAAGCTGATGGGATTCCTATTGATAAAAAAATAGAAATCTTATTGAGTTCTGATACTCCGGTGGCTATTTCTAAAAGTATGGGTTTAGCTCTTATCAGTTTTGCCGAATATTTTGATGAAAGTAAGCCTGATGCATTGATGGTGCTTGGTGATAGATATGAAACTTTGGCTATTGCTTGTGCTGCAATGAACGCAAGAATTCCAATAATTCATCTTTATGGCGGAGAAGCAACAGAAGGTGCTATAGATGAAGCAGTTAGAAATGCTATTACCAAAATGAGTTATTTGCATTTTACAAGTACAGAACAGTATAAACATCGTGTTATACAAATGGGGGAAGCACCCGACAGAGTATTTTGTGTAGGTGCGCTGGGGGTTGAAAATGCAAAAAATCTGTCACTTTTAAGTAAAGATGCTTTAGAGAATAAATTAGGTTTTACTTTAGGCGATGCTTACGCTGTCTTAACGTTCCATCCTGTTACATTAGAAAATAATACTGCTGAACAACAAGTAAAAGAATTATTGGAAGCAATTAGTAAACTACCAGAAATTACCTTTTTATGTACTAAAGCTAATGCAGATGCCAATGGCAGAATTATAAATGAATATATAAAACGGTACGCTCAAAAATATTCAAATATATATTTAGTGAATTCTTTAGGCGTACAAGGTTATTTAAGCGCAGTTAAGTATGCAAAGTTTGTAATAGGAAATTCTTCAAGTGGTATTCTTGAAGTTCCGAGCTTTAAAATACCAACAATTAATATAGGCGATCGACAACTTGGCAGAATACAAGCTGAAAGCATTATTAACTGTACACCTCAGGAAAATGAAATACTAGAAGCTGTAAAGAAAGCTTTGTCGAAAAAGTTTGTAGATGGATTAAATAATATGGAAAATCCATATGGTGATGGGAAAACATCAGTTAAAATTGTAGAAATTTCTAAAAATTTTTTAGTAAATGGGAAAATGAAATTAAAGAAAAAATTCTTTGACATTTAACTATTCTTTTAAACGAATATGGAGGTTATTATAATGAATATTGTAGTTATTGGTTTAGGTTCCATGGGAAAAAGAAGAATAAGATTGTTAAAAGAATTGTATCCTAATTTGACTATTATTGGCGTAGATTTGAGGGATGATAGAAGAAAAGAAGTTAGTGATCAATTTAAAATTTCATGTGTAAAAAACATTGATGATATACAATACAAAGATAAAGTTAATGCTGCATTTATTTGTACATCACCATTATCTCACAGTTCTATAATTAATATTTGTTTGCAGAACTACTGGCATGTTTTTACTGAATTGAATTTAGTAACTGATGGATATGAACATAATATGAGATTAGCAAAAGAGAATAAGTGTTGTTTGTTTTTATCATCTACTTTTTTATATCGAGATGAAATTAAATATATTAAAAACGAAGTAAGTACTACTAATGGTTGGAATTATATTTACCATATCAGTCAGTATCTTCCAGATTGGCATCCTTGGGAAAATTATAAAGACTTTTTTATTAGTAAAAAAAGAACAAACGCTTGTAGAGAAATAATGGCAATAGAATTACCATGGTTAATTGCAACTTTTGGAAAAATAGTAAATTATAATGTAGTAAGTAATAAAATGAGTAATTTAGATATAGAATATAATGATAATTATTTGCTTATTCTTTTACATGAAAATGGAAATAAAGGAACATTAATTATTGATGTAGTTTCACCAATTGCCGAACGATTTTTAGAAGTCTATACTGAAAATAAATATATTAAATGGAATGGTACCCCTGAATCGTTAACTGCGTTTGATATAGAAACTCGTAAATTAAGAAAGATAAAATTATTAGAGTCTGCAGAACGGATAAATGGTTATGATAGTTTTATAGTAGAAAATGCATATAAAAATGAAATAATAGAATTTTTTAAAGTCATAAACGGAAAATCAGCACAGTATGGTTTTGAAGAAGATTTTAACACTTTAAATTTAATTAATGAAATAGAAAGGTAATGTAATGGAATTACGAATATTATTTGTTGGAATAGGATCAATAGCTAAAAGGCACATAAAAAATTTGCAAAAAATTGCAAATCATGAACAAATTAAAATAAGTATTGATGCTCTTAGAAGACAAAAAGTTTTTGATGATATAATTGAGTACAACATTAATAATGTTTATAATGATTATTCAGATATAAAGACTTTTTATGATATTATCTTTATAACAAATCCAACGGAATATCATATTTCGGCTTTGAAGAATGTAATATCTTTAAGTGACAATTTTTTTATTGAAAAGCCTATTGCGTCTTTTTCTCAAATTGATATAGCTGAGAGGATAATTTTGCCAAAAAATAAGATATATTATGTTGCGTGTCCTTTACGTTATAATTCTGTGATTCAATATATAAAAAATAATGTAAAAACGGAAGAAGTTCTTTATGTTAGAAGCATATCCTCTAGTTATTTACCAGAGTGGCGCCCGAATATAGATTATAGAACTACTTATAGTGCTCATAAGAATTTAGGAGGAGGGGTTAGTATTGATTTAATTCATGAATGGGATTATTTAACATATTTGTTTGGAATACCAAGTCAAGTGTTTTATAGATTTGGTAAAATATCTAACTTAGAAATAGATACCGAAGATTTTGCCGAATATATAGCTAATTATGGTAATAAAATTGTTTCTTTACATTTAGATTATTATGGTAGGTACACTATTAGGGAAATTATGTTAATAACAAATGAAGATACAATAATTGGGGATATTGCAAATAATAAAATCCATTATTTAAAATCAAATAAAACTTTTAATTTCAATGAAGAACGTGATGATTATCAGATACGAGAATTGCGACATTTTTTAAATATTATCATTCATAAAAAAAATAATGATAATGATTTTTATCATGCAATTCAAACTTTAAAATTAACGCAAGGAGTTTTATAAAATGAGAATTTTATTTACTATTTGTGGACGAGCTGGTTCCAAAGGAATAAAGAATAAAAATATAAGAAATTTTGTCGGCAAACCGCTAGTATATTATTCTATTTCTATTATTGATTTGTATCTAAAGACTAAAGATAAAAGCATTCAATATGATATAGCTGTAAATTCAGATAGTAGGGAATTATTGAATTTATGTTCACAAAATAAATTACGTAAGGTTGAACATATTGAAAGGAAATCAGAATTAGCTAGTGATGATATTCCAAAAATTGATGTAATAGCTGATTGTTTAATAAAAATGATAGCATTAAAGAAATGTCATTATGATGTAGTTATTGATTTAGATATTACTTCGCCATTGAGAACCGTTAAAGACCTCGATAGAGTAATAGAAAAGCATTTTTTAACTAATGCTGACGTAACTACTACTATTACAGATGCTAGACGTAATCCTTATTTTAATCAAGTTATTAAAACTACAAAAGGATATATTAGAGCAGTATCATCAAATTATACTGCTCGGCAACAAGCCCCAGAAATTTTTGATATGAACGCTTCCATTTACGCCTATAATCCAAATTTTTTAATGAGTCAAAAGGGAATTTTTGAAGGATATTGTGAGTGTGTGAAAATGTATGATACTGGAATTTTAGATTTAGATCATGAAAATGATTTTGAATTGATGGAAGTGATTGGGAAATATTTATTTGAAAACAAAATAGAATTTGCTGAAATTTATAATAACATATGATTTCAAAATATAAAAATGTATTAAATAAATATTTTTCATTTGAGAAATTTTTCCTGAAAGTGCAAGAGGAAAACAACAAAATTTTAAACAATATTATAAAAGCTGAATACTTGTTAAAAAAATAATGTATAACAAGCAATTGTAAAATTTAGGAGTTTAAATGTATATTCTACGTAATATTGAGGAAACAATAATAAGAATATCTAAAAAACATAAAGTATTGCTATTAACTGGCGTAAGACAAGTTGGTAAAACTACAGTTTTAAAACATTTATCTGATTTACAAAAGCATACATATGTAACTTTAGAAGATCTAAGTATTCGTGACCTTGCTTTTAGCGATCCGGGCATGTTTTTGCAAAGGTACACACCGCCTGTTTTTTTTGATGAAATACAATATGCTCCACATCTTTTAAAATATATCAAAGCTTATATTGACAGCGCAGAAAATGTCGAATCAATTTGGATTGCTGGTTCACAACATTTTCCATTAATTCAAGACACTAAAGACATTTTAGGAGAATATGTTGGAATTCTGAATTTGCAAGCTTTATCGTTGAATGAAATATGTAAATTAAATTACCAAAATGCATTTATACCTACTTTAGAAGAGCTTTTTAATCGTATCAATTATTTCCCCAAAAAGAGCCTAAAGGAAATTTATCGATTTATTTGGCTCGGAAGCATGCCATCATTATATAATGATAGTAATACAGAATGGAAAAATTATTATGCTTCTTATGTTCAAACTATACTTAATTTTGACATAATGAAAATCTTACAAATAAATGACGAAATGGTTTTCTTTCGTTTCTTATCAGCTGCCGCTACTCAAACTGGTAAACTTATAAACTATGCTGAACTAGCAAAAGCAGCTGAAATAAGTGCTCCTACAGCTAAACAATGGGTACAAATATTAGAAGCTGTTGGCATAATATATTTGTTGCAGCCATTTATTCCACCAGGAGCGAAGTATGTTGTTAAAGCACCTAAATTATATTTTTTTGATACAGGATTAGCTGCTTATCTTACATCTTGGAATAATCCTGAAGCTTTAGAAACAGGTGCTATGAGTCAGCAATTTTTTGAAACTTTTGTAGTATCAGAGATATATAAAAGTTATATTAATCAAGGTCTGAAACCGCCATTATATTATCTTCGTAATTTTAATGGTAAAGAAATTGAATTAATTATTTTTCAAAATGGTACTATGTATCCAATTGGTATTAATAAAAGTACGTATCCCAAAAAAGAAATTAAAACGTTTGCTATTTTAGAGCCTGTAAGTAAAGATACTAATATAAAAATTGGACCTGGCGGTATAGTTTGTTTAGTTGATGAATTATTGCCTGCTACTGACAATTTATATTATATTCCTGCCTGGCTTTTATAAAATTTTTAATTCAATTTTTCTGGTTACAAAAACGCCTTGCATAAAAATATGCGAGGCGTTTGCATTTTGTTTTCTAAAAAAGCCAGTAAATCTAAGTCTTTTATGATATTGATTTAGTTTGACAATCAACTATGTATAAGATAAAATATGCATAGTTAAAACGTGTAAAAATTACAGTTTTGGAAAAGCTAAATTTTATTGTTCAAGGAGTTTTTAGCATGCTGCCGGATTTTGTTACTGACAAGACTAAAATTGCAAAATATTCTTACGCCGATGTCGAAGAAATTTTTTTGGATAACTATGAGGACGTCTTAAAAAAATATATTGCCGGCGGCAATCCCTCCGATGATACTTTAAAAAATTATTTCGGCCAGATTCGTGAATTTCTTTCCTGGTGCAAGGATAACGATTTTAAACCGCTGCGCCTCCAGGAGCCCCATATTATTTTGTATCGTGACTTTTTGCTTGAGAAAAAACAAAAGGTCAACACAGTAGCAGCCAAATTAAACGCCATCCGAAAATTCTACCATATTGCCCAGAAATTTCATATAATCCAGGATAACCCCGCGGAAGATGTTAAAGCTCCGCGCGATCCTGATGCAGCTCTTATCAATATACCCTATTTATCCGCCGGTAAGCTGGAATATCTTTTCCGTTCCATTCCCAATGAAACGGAGAAAGATCTGCGTGATAAAGTAATTATTGCCTTTATGGCCATAGAAGGATTACGTACTGTAGAAATTCACCGAATGAATGAGGAAGATATAAACGTCGAGCAGCAGACTATTCTCATTCATGGCAAAGGTAAAAACGCGATGATTTATCCTAGGCCGGATACCTTTGCTCTATTGATCCGTTATTTGGAAAGCAAGGATCGATTCCGTATGAATCGCAATGGTAGTTATATTAATGAAGAAATGACGCCGGTATTTACATCTACTTCCAATAATATGTACGGGCATCGATTAATAAGGCAGGCTGTGCGGGATGCGGTTAATAAATGGCTGGCAACTGCCGGGCTGAAAGAAAAAGGAAAAGCAGGTCATATGTTGCGGCACACCTGTGCGACTTTGCTTTATCAGGAAACAAAGGATTTAAAACAGGTCCAGGAAACCTTAAGGCATAGCAGTACAAACATGAGCAGCAAATATGCCCATTTAACAGACCGACAGGAAAACCGGTATACCAATAGTATACCGGTAAAAATAGAATAATAATTATATTAAATTTAGCATATTTTCTGTAAATAGAAAAAATAAGGCACTACATTTAAACTATGCAGATAAATTGTTTGCAAACTGCTTTATTTTAGCTTTAAAGAGTTTTTGCCGTCATTGATATAAAGTAACCAACATCTTTAAAAATCTCGTGTAGATTAAATTTTGAAAGAGTTTTTAAAATTTAGTGTATAACTTTTCTTGAATTGATATAGGTGAATTGCATCTATTTTTATTTCAACTTGCCGACCTGATTATTACTAAATAATTGATACTTTAATTTATCGTCCTGATTAATTAAAGTATCAGCTTTAACAAGATAGGCAAAGGCTGTATTATTTACTTTTTGAATATATCTTATTGTACCAAAGGCTGAATTTTCAAACTGGAATTTCCGATCTACTGTCGGTAAATCATTAGTATAACGTGAATTTGTTAGTAAACATATTAGAAAATAAATTAATTTAGGCATAGCTTCAGCTATTGTGTCAGGATTAAACTGCACCTGAAAAATATGGGTTCTTAATGCTGCAATACCAACTCTGTAATTTTCATATTCGTTATTATCATTAAACAGTTTTCCTTTGGAACAGATACATAGAGAAGCCTTAAGAGTGTCCATTAATATATCAGACGGTGATAATTGCAAATCTCTATACTTACATTCTGTTTCAGCTATTTCAGGATAGGTATTTATTACTTCTTCCTGGTCAAAATCCATGTTTAGAAGAGTAGTTATATCATATAACTGCTTGATTATTTCCATATCTTTACCAGTATTTATCATAATGCCAGTAGTATGTGGGGCAAAGGCCGTTAATTTATCAGCCAAAATTGAACCAACGTCAGGCATGGACACAGAATAGCTTTCGCCTGCTGTAAGGAGTAAAGGAATATTAATAGGCTTAGTAATTAAATTTGTATAATGGTTTTCCTCAAAGAGTATGTCGAGTAAAATATAATTTTCTTTAGCAGTCAATGGGGAAGCATAAAAATATTTGATATGACGCTTCACTATATTATTTTTAGGTACTCTTTCATCTTCAACTTTTTTTAAGAAGGGAAAGATTGTAGAAATTTCATTTAAATAATTATCTACTTCGATATCGGGGGACACAGTAATATCAATATCGGTAGACAATCTTTTTAGCGTACCAAATAATAAAATTAAGCTGGTGCCGCCTTTAAAAATAAATGGTAATCCGGTTCTTGCCAGTGCTTCTAAAAGGCCGAAGGCAAAGACTGTACGTTCTAAAATATGAATATCTACTTTTCTGGAATATTGTGAATGCAAATCGTGCAAATGCTCTGAAGTAAATGTTGTATTAAGAATCATTCAGGCAACCACCTTTAATTTAATATTTGTATTTTTAATAATAAAATTTTTAATTTTTTCTTTTACTTTTCTGCGCTGAGCATAGCGAAACATGGTTGATTCATCAATGATATAGCGGTTAAAAATATTTTCGTATAATTTAGGATATTCATTAACATTGATAGATTTTTTAATAATTTTATTACAGAAAATATCTACTAAAATTTTTTCTATACGTGTAGTCCACGATTTGTCTTTGTTTAGCGGAGCTTCAGAGATGAGTCTTTTTATGATAATCATATCATCGGTCCAATATTGTTCTGTTATTTGAATTGTGGGGTTGAGGAATACTTTGCCGGGATAGAGGTTCTTTAGAAATTCAAAGATATATGTTTCCAAGCCTTTTTCTACACTAATAAATATTATATTGTGCGCTACCTGATGATTAAGAAATTCGTTTAGTTGGTATAGTTCAAAGGTACAAAAGGTTATATTTGGGTAGTTATTACTTATTGCTTTATTAATAAGTTGAGCTGTATCAGAGTAAATGTAATCATACTTTAACAATTTATTATCATTGAAAAAATATTTATTACGTCCGACTCTGGCAATTTTTCCGGATTTTAAATCTTTCAGCAGATAATTTTTAAGGGTACTTTCTGATATTATTTTTTTATTATTGGTTTTATAATAATTAAATAAATAATTGCTGTTAAAGATTTTATCGATATTTTTATTTACTGCTGTTTTTAACATAAATATCACCGCCTTTAACAAAATGGCACTTTCTAAATTTAATGCCGTTTTACTAAATATATTATACTGTACCTAGAGTAATAAACGCAATAGCAAAATGGCACTTTTTTGAATTGGTGCCTATAAGTCAAAAAATGTAAACAGTTTGCGTACATGTAAAACAGGGCTTAGCAAACTGCTTTTTTATTCATACGCAGCACGATGCTTGGTACTGTGTATGATGCTGTTGTTGTAATACCTGCTGCTGCCGCTACATTATATCGTCCTGCTGTGCAGCATATGTGTAATTGGCAAAACTCAATAAGCCAATACAACCTAACGCTATCAAAGCCATTTTCCCCATTTTCATCATATACATATCCGTTCCCTTTTTAGGATACATATTTATCAATATTCTTAGTTTTTTTAATTTACGCCTTTTTGATGGATTTGCAAAATAATACAAAAACTTTTTACATTAGTTCATACTGATAATAATACAATACCATAATTTTTATATCTAACTTTAACCACCGGATTATACCGCATTTGTGATATAATATTTAAAACCAACTAAACGAGGCACTTCAAATGGATAAAATGAATATTTTAAAAGATAAATACAAACTATTAATCAGCTGGTGGCAATCGCTTAATATTACTGATGATGCTGCGCTGGCAGAAGCATTCAATGGGCATATTATTGCTTTTGCGTATAATTCCGGCAATATTGAAAACCCTAATGTTACTTACCACGATACCCGCGAAGTGTTTGAGCATGACGGTGTTACTTCTTACACCGGTTATTTATGCACGTTGTTTGAAATTCGTAATGCTAAAGTTGCCACGGAATACTTTTTTAAAGCATTCCGTGAGAAAGTTCCTTTTAATGAAAACTTTATCAAAGAATTGCAGCACCGTTTAACGCTGAATATTTACGATGAACGCCGCTGGCAGCGTGGTGAGCGCCCAGGTGAATATAAGAAGGGCGATTATGTTACCGGGCGTAATGAAACCGGCGCTTTTGCTGAAGATGTGGCAGAAGAAATGCAGGAGCTGTTAGAGGATTTAGAAACTTTGCCGGAAGAACCGGAAAAAATTTTAACGGCAGCGGCCTTCTTCCATGCAAAGTTTGAAAATATCCATCCCTTTGCCGACGGCAACGGGCGTACTGGCAGGCTGGCCATGAATTATCTGCTTGCCATACATAATCACCCGCCGCTTATAATCCATCAGGAGGACCGTAAAGCATATTTTGAAGCCCTTGAAGCGTGGGACATAGAGCAAAACCTTAAGCCGTTAAAAACATTCTTGCTAGAGCAACTTATTAAAACGTGGGCAAAAAGGATTGAAAAATTAGAGAAAATGGTTGAGCGCAATATTAATGCCAATCCGGATTTACCGGCTAATTTTGTACAAGAATTATTATTTGCAAAAGACTTGCCGGATGAGCCATTTTATAGTGAAGCAAATCTTAGGCGGCTTGACAAAGCATTTGAAGATGCTGCAAAAGGCAAATTTACAAAGCATGAACTTCTTGACGATGACTAATAAGTAAATAATTACCGGCTTTTATGACAAAAAATAGAAAAAGTTATCCACAGTTGCTGTGTTTCTGTCAATCTTGAAAACGTACAAAATTGAAAATGTGACAGAAAGCGTTACAGAATAGAATTTTGCCTGTGGATAACTTCTAAAAAGAAGAGAAGAAAATAGAGAAATAAGGTCAATACGTCATTAGCGTTATAGAAAATTAAGAGATAATCAACAAATTTTATGAAATAAAAATTAAAAAAATACATTAACAGTTCTAAAAAATCATATTTTACAATCTATATTACTGGTCAAAAAACTCCTAAGCGGTAGGTCGGCAGTTCGAATCTGCCCGGGATCACCAGTAAATATGCGCCTTCTCAAGTTTGCGAGAGGGCGTTTTTTATTGTAAAACTATAAAGTGACCAAAAAAGTGACCAATTTATAAAAAATCCGTCAGAGCGTTTTTCGGATTCTGACGGATTTTATATTAGTAAAATAACCGATCTTAGGAATATGAGGAAATGTTGAATTTCAGAATTTTTCTATTGGAAAATTCATAAAAAAACAAAGTTTGTGCTATTGAAAGCATAAACTTTTAAAATGCAAAATAAATATTGTTGTCTGACTTATAAACCTATTTTCGCCCAATCATAAACATTGATAAGTCAGCCGCTGCAATAACAAACCCCAGCCGGAAGTTTATGCTTCAAGCGGGGGTTTGTTTAATGCAAAGTATCAGTAAATTTTATTTAGCTGTTTTCAGTTCGGTCCAGTAACGGTCGTACATGGGCAGTGCATCGCCGATATCAATCAGCCATTCGCCTTTGTCGATGTTATCCATACCGATTTTCAGCATCGGGTCATTTTTAAATTCTTCACTGTGGAATTCCTGAGCTTTTTCGTTCGGGTCATTGTAGCCGATGTATTCATAGTTTTTAGCGCTGATTTTCGGGTCATAGATAAAGTTGATGAATTTTTCGGCCAGTTCTTTATGTTTTGCGCCTTTGGGGATAGCAAAGGTATCAGCCCAGATGGTAGCGCCTTCTTTAGGTACTACAAAGCCGATATTGGGGTTGTCTTTCAGGGTGTAGCTTGCGTCACCGGTCCACATAGTGCCAATCCATGCTTCTTCGGCAATGAATTTTTGTTTAATGGTATCGGTATCGAAAGCAAGTACGTTAGGTGCAAGCGCTTTCAAATCCTGGAAGGCTTTTTCAACCTGTGCAGGGTCGGTGCTGTTGTTGGAGAAGCCGTTTTTCTTTAATGCCATGCCGATGGTTTCGCGGCTGTCATTTAAAAGAATCAGGCGGCCTGCATATTCAGGGTTCCACAAATCTTCCCAGCTGTCGGGAACGTCTTTAACATAGTTTTTGTTGTAGGCAATGCCGGTAATGCCCCAGGTGTAAACGAGGGAATGGTCGCCGGTGGGGTCATAAACCGGTGCTTTTAAAGTGCTTACAATGTTTTTGGCGTTGGGGATGTTGTCCATGTTCATTTTTTCCAGCAAATCAAGTTTGAGCATGGTTGCAACCATATAGTCAGAAGGCTGGATTACATCGTACTGTGCTCCGCCGGCCTGAATTTTAGCCAGAAGTTCTTCATTGTTGGCAAATACGTCGTAATTAACCTTACAATTGTATTGCTTTTCAAATTCGGCAATTACATCCGGGTCAAAATTGTCGGCCCAGCTAAAGAGGTTGAGAACCTGCTGTTCTCCTCCTGCCGCTGCATCTTTCTTTTCTGTGTCACCTCCGCAGCCTGTCAGGAGAAGGGCCATGGTCAGTACGGAAACGAGAAAGACCAAAAGTTTTTTCATTTTGCAAATCATCCTTTCTTTATTTGGTTTTATTGAACCGTTTTACGGCATCAATCTTTGTTTTTGCTGCTGTGCTGCGGCTGCAAAATCTGCGCAATTACAATCAGCGAAATGGTTGCGAACATTAAGAGTGTGGAAAGGGCGTTAATTTCCGGGGAAATGCCGCGTTTTACCATAGCGTAAATATATAGCGGCAGCGTGGTGGAGTTAGGCCCGGCCACGAAGAAGCTGATGATAAAATCGTCAATGGAAAGGGTAAAGGCAATCAGCGCGCCGGCGATAATACCGGGCATGGCAAGCGGCAGGGTAACGTAACGGAAGGTTTGAAACGGCGTTGCGTACAAATCCATGGCTGCCTGCTCAAGTTCGTGGCGCATGCCTTCAAGCCTTGCGTTAACTGTAATTACCACAAAGGAAAGGCAGAAGGTGATGTGCGCTAAAATAAGCGTAACTTTACCAAGCGGAACCTGCGTCTGTGCAAACAGCACCAGAAGGCTCAGGCCCATAACAATTTCCGGAATCAGTATCGGCAGATACAAAAGCCCGTTAATAACAGGTTTGCATTTATACTGATAGCGGTTGAGGGCAATGGCGGCAATTGTGCCGAGCACGGTGGAAACAACGGTGCTGATAACTGCGATAAACAGGCTGTTCATAAGGGCTTCCAGCACGCGGCGGTTTTGGAACAGCGAAGCGTACCAGTCGAGCGTAAAGCCTGTCCATACGGCGTTAATACGCGATTCGTTAAAGGAATACAGCGCAAGAATTAAAAGAGGAAGGTATAAAAAGGCCAGTATTACAAGCGAATAGGCCAGAAGAAGATGGCTACGCCACGTCTTTTGCATCTTTAGCCCCTCCTTCCTGCGACTGTAAAGCCTTGTAGTAAAGGATAATCAGCACAAGGCTCATTACTGCCAGCACAATGGAGAGCGCGGAGCCAAAAGGCCAGTCGCGCGCTGCCAGAAACTGGTTCTGGATGAGGTTGCCTATAAGGGCGGATTTGGCGCCGCCCATAACGTCCGGCACAACGAACATACCGAGCGAGGAAATAAACACTAAAATTGTGCCTGCGGCAATGCCGGGCATTGTCAGCGGCAGGGTAACCTTGCGGAAAGCTGTCATCGGCGATGCGCCAAGGTCGGAAGCTGCTTCAAGCAGGCGCAGGTCAAGCTGCTCTATGGAAACGTAAATCGGCAGCACCATAAAAGGCAGCAGGGCGTAAATCATGCCCAGCATTACGGCCGCGTCGTTGTACAGCATCTGAAGTGGCTGCTCAATAAGCCCCAGTTTCATTAAAAAAGTGTTTACCACACCCTGCGTGCGCAGAATGATAACCCACGCATAAGAGCGGATTAAAAAGTTAATCCAGAAAGGTATCATCACAAGAATCAGCCCCGGCTGCTGCCATTTTTTAGGCAGGCGTGCAATGAAATATGCCAGCGGGTAGCCCATGATGATGGTGGCAACGGTAGTGATAACCGCTACTATCAGAGTGTCGGCAAAAATCTGCAAATATAAAGGTTCTAAAAAGCGCAGATAATTTTTTAGGGTGAATTCAAAAATTATTTGTCCGTAAGGCGTGCGCCCGGCAAAGGAAACGGCAACTACGATGAGAAGCGGGATAACGAAAAAGATGCTTAACCAGAGCATTGCCGGGGCAACCATCAGTTTTCCGTTTTTCATCGCGATACTCTCACCTCGTCTTTTTGGTGCCACCAAATACCTACGCGCTCGTCGGGAGTCCAGCGTTTAACGTCGTCAAAATACTGGTAGGCCACAACGGTTTGGTTGGAGTTGTCCAGACGGATAAATACTTTATCAATGGTACCGTAAAACACAACATCTACAACGGTGCCGTAATAACCGGGCTCCGGGTGCTGCTTTTCCGCCTGTTCGTCTTCGTATTCCGGGCAGAGGTTGAGCTTTTCCGGGCGGATAACAAGCGTTTCGCTTTCCGTTTCAAAAAAGTTGCTTTCGCCGATAAATTTGGCGACAAAGCGGGTGTTGGGGTAATGGTAAATCGTATCCGGGTTGTCGTCCTGTTCGATAACGCCCTTATTCATAACCACAATGCGGTCGCTCATGGTAAGCGCTTCTTCCTGGTCGTGCGTTACATAAATGAAGGTAAGGCCAAGGCCGCGCTGCAAATTCTTAAGTTCCAGCTGCAAATTTTTGCGCAGCTGGTAGTCGAGTGCGCCCAGCGGCTCGTCCAGTAAAAGCACTTTCGGGTTATTTACAAGGGCGCGGGCGATGGCTACGCGCTGCTGCTGGCCGCCGCTCATCTGCTGCGGACGGCGGTTGCGGAATTCTTCAAGCTGCGTAAGGTACAGTACCTGCGCTACACGTTCCTTTTGTTCTTCGGCGGGTACTTTTTTCATCATCAGCCCAAACTTTATGTTTTCCTCAACAGTCATGTGAGGGAATAATGCGTAGTGCTGAAAAACCATATTGACATCACGTTTATAGGGCGGTTTATTGGTAACGTCTTCGTCATCAAGGAAAACCTTGCCGGTAGTAGGCGTATCAAGCCCCGCAATCATACGCAGCAAAGTGGTTTTGCCGCAGCCTGAAGGCCCTAAAAGCGTTAAAAACTCACCGTCGTAAATGGTAAGGTCCAGCTTGGGGATGATGAGGTTATTGCCGTACTTTTTGGTAATTCCCTGCAAACGGATCATTTCTTCCATTTTTTAGTTGTCACAACCTTTCATAAAAAATTTTGTTTGCATGATACTAATATAATAATATCATATTATAAACAAATTTGTGTAAAAAAATCAATGCTTTTTTGAAAAAAATGCAGGAGAGGCAAAAAAAACAGAGAATATTAAACTTCATAAAGAATAATTTGGAAATTTTGCTGATTTTCATGAAAAATGCGTATTTTTTGCGGGGTGAAAAAATGCTGAGTAAAAAGTTTATAGAGTTTTTGTTTGAAGGTGCGCATATACAGCGTTGGAATGACCATATCCGCCCTAACGGCTTTACGGAACTGGACAAACAGGCGCATAAAATGATGATTTTGTATATTCTTGCCAAGTATGAGGAGCAGGACCACGGGGCAAAATTAAACTGGCGCGTGCTTATAGAAGGCGGTATTTTTGAATTTATGCACCGCATAATTTTAACCGATATTAAACCGCCGATTTACCACGAGCTTATGCGCGTGCACGGGCGCAAGCTGAACGCCTGGATTTACAGCCAGCTTGAACGCCGCGTGCCGGAGCTTGATGAGGTGTTTTTTGATAAGCTTAAACGCTGGTTTGATTATCCGGAAGAAAACCGTCTGGAGAAAAAACTTTTGCGGGCAGCGCACTACCTTGCCACGCAGTGGGAATTTGGCATTATCTACCATTTTAACCAGGCAATTTACGGCATTGATGCCACTAAAGCTGCCATTGAAAGCAATATCGAGGACCATTACGATTTGGCCGGCGTTCAGAAAATATCGCTGAAAGGCAAAACCAGCAAATTTATTGACCTTGTAGGGCAGCTGCGCTTTCAAAAACGCTGGGCGCAGTCGCCGCGCGTGCCGGAAACTTCCGTTATGGGGCATGTGCTGATAGTTGCCATTTTGGGATATTTTTGTGCGGCAGAGCTTGGTGCCTGCGATGAACGCATTGTAAATGATTTTTTGTGCGGCCTGTTCCATGATTTGCCGGAGGTGCTGACACGCGATATTATTTCGCCGGTTAAAACTTCTGTGGAAGGGCTTGACGATTTAATTAAGGAAATTGAAAAACGTCAGGTTGCCGAAAAATTGCTGCCGCTGCTGCCGTGGGGCCGGCACGAGGAAATTATTTACTTTACGCAGAATGAGTTTACCAACCGCGTAATGCTTGACGGTGTTCCCACCGAGGTGAGCGAAGAAGAATTGAACGGCAAATATAATGTTGACGGGCATGGCTACAAAGCGGTGGACGGCAGAATGTTAAAAGGCTGCGACCATCTGGCGGCGTTTGTTGAAGCCTATCTTTCGACAGAATACGGCATAACAAGCAAGCATCTGCTTAACGGCATGGCCGATTTGCGGGAGAGGTATAAAAATAAAACCATTGCCGGCATTAATTTTGGCGCAGTTTATGATGAATTTCCGGAGCTTAAAACAAATTTATAAATTGAATGCAAGTTTATGAAAATTCAGTTTATAACCAAAAATAAGTGGACACTTGTATTTGCAAGAGTTATAATGAAGCTGAAAGCAGCTCTTTAGATATGCAATTATCTTGGACTGTACAATATATTATATTTAAGTTTTTTAAAGGAGGCATGGATTATGAATTTATTTGAAATGGCGCAGATTCCGCTGAACAAAGCTATTGAGGTTATGAAGCTTGACCCGAATGCGGCGGCAATTATTGCCTGCCCGGAAAGAACTCTGGAAGTTTCCATTCCCGTAAAAATGGATGACGGCACTACCAAAGTATTTACCGGTTACCGCAGCCAGCACAGCACAATTATGGGCCCGGCCAAAGGCGGCATCCGTTATCATCAGAGCGTTAATATGGATGAAGTAAAAACTCTGGCTTTCTGGATGACCTGCAAATGCGCAGTTGCCAATCTGCCTTACGGCGGCGGCAAAGGCGGCATTATTGTTGACCCGTCCAAACTTTCGCAGGCAGAACTTGAACGTTTGACCCGCGGCTACATTGACAGAATCGCTCCCATTATCGGCGAAAAAATGGATATTCCTGCCCCTGATATGAATACCAACGCTCAGATTATGGGCTGGATGATGGATGAATACAGCAAGCTGAAAGGGCAGTATGAACCGGGCTTCATTACCGGCAAACCGATTTGCATCGGCGGCTCTTTGGGCCGTACTGCAGCTACCGGCCGCGGCGTAATGGTTGCAGCAGGCGAAGCAATTAAAGCCATGGGCATTAAACCCGAAGAAGCAACCTGCGCAGTACAGGGCTTCGGCAATGTAGGCAGCTGGACCGCTAAACTCATTCACGACCTTGGCGTTAAAATTGTGGCTTTAAGCGATGTTTACGGCGCTATTATGAATGAAGACGGCCTTGACCCGTACGAAGTTGAAAAACACGTACAGGAAACCGGCAGCGTAGTAAACTTCCCTGGCAGCAAAGCAATCAGCAATGCCGACCTTCTGGCAATGGAGGTTACCGTGCTTGCTCCGTGCGCAATGGAACTGCAGATTACCAAAGACAATGCGGCTGAAGTTAAGGCAAAAATTATCGTTGAAGGCGCAAACGGACCGACGACTCCGGAAGCTGACGAAATCCTTGATAAAAAAGGCATTCTGGTTGTACCGGATATCCTCGCCAACGGCGGCGGCGTAACCGTAAGCTACTTTGAATGGGTTCAGTGCCTGTACCGTTATTTCTGGACTGAAGAAGAAGTTATCGATAAACAGACCCAGTTAATGATTGGCGCGTTTAAACAGGTATATGACACCGCTAAAAAATACGAAGTTAACATGCGTACCGCAGCTTATATCGTAGCGCTTAACCGTCTGGACGAAGCTATGAAATTCCGCGGCGCATATTAATAAGCGTTTTAAACTTCATTAAAATTTAATTGATTAATGGCAGTATTAAACCCCGGCAGCCGTTACTGCCGGGGTTTTGTGTGAATACAGAGGGAGGATTTATGAAAGATTTGCAAAAGAGCTGCAAGATTGCTGTGGTACAGGCTGCTCCTGTATTGTTTGATAAAAAAGCCTGTGTGGAAAAGGCAGTGGCACTCATTAAAGAATGTGCTGAAAACAAGGCTGAATTAATTGTATTTCCAGAATTGTTTATACCGGGATATCCTTACGGAATGACTTTTGGTTTTACTGTTGGCAGCAGAAATGAAGCCGGGCGTAAAGACTGGCTGCGGTATTATGAAAACAGTATTGTTGTACCTGGCCCTGAAACGGAGCTTTTGGCAAAGGCGGCAAAAGATGCAGGTGCCTGGCTCAGTATTGGCGTATCGGAACGTGATGCCGTAACAGCAACGCTGTATAATACTAATTTGTTCTTTTCACCGGAAGGTGAAATTATTGTGCACCGCAAATTAAAACCTACCGGTTCGGAACGCGTGGTATGGGGTGATGCCGACAAAAACTATTTCCCGGTTGCCGAAACGCCGTGGGGGGCAATGGGCAGTATGATTTGCTGGGAAAGCTATATGCCGCTGGCAAGGGCTGCGCTTTATCAAAAAGGCATTACTCTGTATATTTCGCCAAATACCAATGATAATGATGAATGGCAAAGCACAATTAAGCATATTGCTATTGAAGGGCATTGCTATTTTATAAACTGCGATATGTATTTTACACGTGATACTTACCCGGCAGATTTGCAGGCGCAGGATGAAATTGCTAAATTGCCTGAAAAAGTGTGCCGCGGCGGCAGCTGCATTGTTGACCCTTATGGGCATTACCTGACAGAACCGGTATGGGACAAAGAAGCTGTTATTTATGCAGAGCTTGATATGAGCAAAGTGGCTGCAAGCCGTATGGAATTTGATGTATGCGGCCATTATGCAAGGCCTGATGTTTTAAAACTGGTTGTTGAAGATAAATAAAACCAAAATACCTTCCGCCTGGAATATGGCAGAAGGTATTTTTTGTAGTTGTTTTATTCTAAAACGGAAAAATCCGAGCCGGTAAACAGGAAAACAATGCCGCAGAATGTTACTGCACCGGCTGAAATAGCGTCTTCGCTGAACAGCAGCTTTCCGTTATGCAGGGCAAGATGCGAGTTTGGGTCTGCCATGCCCGTACCGATACGGAAAAATGCCCCCGGTTTTTTAGCAAGATAGAAGGAAAAATCTTCCGAACCCATAGACGCGGAGGGGAGAATACTTACTTTATCGTTGCCTAAAAGTTTTGCAGCGGAAGTTTCTATCATACCTACAAGATTATCTGCTCCTATAACAGGTCCGCAGCCGGGTATAATTTCCGTTTTGGCGTGTACGCGCAGTGCCAGCGCCGTGCCATCGGCAATGCGTTTAATGCTTTCGTGTATTTGCCTGCGTGTTTCCGGCAGCAGATAGCGCATGGAACCTTCAAGCACTACTTCTGAAGGAATGATATTGGCTGCAGTGCCTGCCGTCATTTTGCCTACGGTAATAACAGCGGAATCGAGCGGATTAAGTTCGCGCGAAACTATGGTTTGAAGCTGAGTAATCATATAAGCAGCCGCAGCAATCGGGTCCGGTGTTTTGTGCGGGTGCGCTGCATGGCCGCCGGGAGCGGTAATTGTAATTTTAAAACTGTCGGAACCGGCCATCATCGGGCCGTATTTAATGCCGATTGAACCGCCGGGAACATCCGGCCAGGTATGTACTCCGAAAACAGCGTCAACATCATCTAAAAATCCGTTGTTAATAATGGTTTCAGAACCGCCAAGTTTTTCTTCCGCAGGCTGGAAAAAGAATTTTACTGTACCATGCAGGTGCTGGCGGTATTTGCTCAAAAGCCGGGCTGCCGCAAGCAGTGAAGTCATATGCAAATCGTGTCCGCAGGCATGGCAGCAGCCTTCGTTTACGGATGCAAATTCCAACCCTGTATTTTCCTTAACCGGCAGCGCGTCGATATCGGCCCTTAAGGCGATTGTTTTGCCGGGCATTGCACCATGTAAAACGCCGACAGCACCGGTAAAACCTTTGTTGTCATAAACTTCGATACCGTATTTATTTAATTCGTCTTTTATGAATTTTGTGGTATTTTCTTCCTGAAAGCTTAATTCCGGATGCTGGTGCAGGTAGCGCCTGATTTTTATATATTCAGGTTCAAGTTCCTGCATCATTTTTTGAATGGCTGACATATTATTACCTCCCAACAAAAGATTATAATATTATGATATTCAATCTCGCAAAAATACTAATTGATAAGATTTGCTTATAATTCTCCGGCGCTGTACTGCACGCGGTAATCCCAAACATCTGAATTTACATAATATTCGCCGAAAATAATCGGTTCGTAGTTTTCGTTAAGCTCCTTGCGGACGATTTTTAAAAGCGGAAAGCCAAATGGAACGGAAAAAAGGTTGCCGAGTTCTTTATCGGCAGCCACTGCTTTAACGCGTTCCTGCACATAAGCAGTTTTTAAGCCATGTTTTGATAAGAAGCTGCGGATGGATTTTATTTCACCGGCAGCAAGTACTTCTTCCGGTTCCGGTTTTTCAAAATAATGGTTAAGGAAAAACAACGGCTTGCCATCAACATAGCGCACGCGGGCAACATATGTAAAAAGTTTTGCCGGGTCGGTTTTAAATACGCTGCACTGCTGTTCGTCCATGGCTTTTTTGCAGCATTTTAATGTTTGGCAGTGTACGGAATCACTATCTACCTTTTTGTCTATAAAGTGTACGCCAAAACCGCTCATTAAAAGCATGTTTTCCCATGGTAAAGAGCTGGAAACAAAAGTGCCTTTGCCCGGCATGCGTATAATAAGCTGCTCGCTTTCCAGTTTTCCGAGCGCCTGGCGTATGGGAGAAAGGCTGGTACTATAACGCTCTGCCAGCGCGCTTTCGGTAGGCAGCTGTTCGCCCGGTTTATAAAAATGGCTGCGTATTTTGTTGTATAAATCCTGATAAATTTTAAAATTAAGTGTTTGTCTCATTATCAAGTTTCCTTTATTATTGATACTTTAATAATACCACATTGCCTGCACAGTTGCCAAAAGGTTTTCTTGCTTTTTTCAGAAAATTATAATATTATAATATTATAATAAATTGACAAAAGGGAGTGGAGAATATGGAAAAACATGCTTTGTATCATATGACCTGGAAAGAAATCGAAGAAGTATTTAAAAATGACCCGGTTGTTATTATTCCTATGGGTTCTACCGAACAGCAGGGAATACATTCTTTAACCGGCGACTATCTGGCTGCTGAAGCTATTGCCAAACGTGTTGCGGAAAAAGCCGGTGCTTATTACGTCCCTGTTATTCCGTTTGGCTGCAGTGAATATTTCCGCTGTTTCCCGGGCACAATATCGCTCCGCCCTTCCACGGTAGAAGCCGTTATTACAGATGTTGTTGAAAGCCTTACCGAGCACGGTATTACAAAAATCTTTTTCATTAACGGCCATGCCGGAAATACACCTACTATTGAAGATGTGGCAAGAAAATTACGCCGCGAAAAGGGAATTGTATGTTTTTCGATAGATTTATGGCAGGGATTAACTCCTGAAGCAAAAAAAGAAATTTATGGCGAAGGACCTGATTCTTCCGGCCATGGCGGAGATCCTCTGACATCGGTAATGCTTTATTTATATCCGGAAGATATGCGTATGGATTTGCTTAATCCGGTTGAAAACATTAAAGAGTATAAAGGCGTTCATGTAAACGGTCTTAAAAAGGGTATGGTTAAAGGTGTTCCGTTCAATCTTTATATGGATATGATTGACGTTACCAAGCAGGGCGTAATGGGCAATCCGTTTGCATCCAGCGCAGAACGCGGAGAAAAAATAGTTAACCATTTGGTTGATGCGTGCTGTGAGATGGTAAAAATTATAAAAGAAAATGATACCCATATTTAATTGTTGATTTATTTGGTTTTATAACGGGGAGGTAGAATTATGATAGCTGTTTTAGGCTTTGCTACCATTATCATATTTTTGTATGTTACAATGACCAAAAAATTGTCAATTCAGTCTGCGCTGATTGGCATACCTGTTATTGCAGCAATAATTGGCGGTTTTGGTTTTGATATAGGCAAAATGATGATTGCCGGTGTAATTAAGGTTACTCCTTCGGCAATGATACCTATTTTTGCTGTAATTTATTTCGGCATTATGATTGATGCAGGGTTATTTGACCCCATGGTTAACAGAATTTTAAAACTTGTAAAGGGCGACCCTGTAAAGATTACCATTGG
>UMKK01035001.1_pt1 | contig 67235 bp, 121 predicted proteins | sample 1966281 | NCBI WGS metagenome assembly UMKK01 (sample SAMEA4836175, study PRJEB28245) | human gut metagenome | biome: gut microbiome; material: fecal sample | place: Denmark | collected 2008 | reverse complement strand
CTGATACGGAGCATCCTGAATACGTGCTTGGCTCTTATCATCAAATTCGATAGTAGCACCAGGACCAAACCATGCATCTTCCAACCACAAAGTAATAGGAGTATTGCCCAAACCCGGAGTAGAATTTTCACCAATTGCAGCGCCATTCCATTTAGCGTCACGAATTGTAACAGCTCTATCCTGGTCAATCATAACACCCCATTCAAATGAAGGCTGATCAATAGTCATTACATTTCCAAGACCACCTGTCAACATATCAAGAGAAGTACTGTAACCATTATCTTTAGTACCAAATACGTATGACAGGATAGTAGATACCTCATAAGGTCTTTGCTGAGAAGCGAGACTAATCTTATTAGTGTCGATCAAATCAGAAAACCATTTACCTTTGTATAATTGGAGGTTATTAAGAATATTATTATCCATAAAATACTAGTAATTTAATTTTTTTATTTATATAATTAATTATTATGATATACGCAGTTGTCGTGCAGCTGAGAACCAAATTGGATCATCATCAGAACCTGTAGCTTGTTTTCTAGATTTAGTAGTAATACTACTAGATTTTAAACTTCGTCTAAACTTATCAATAGCTGAATTATTTCCTTCACGTTTAGCAGCCTCAATAAGCTTATCAGCATTCATTGTAAAGTATGCTGATTCTATGAGATTCTTAACACCACCCTTAGCATAGTCCTTTTGGTACTTTGTTTTACCGTCTGTGTCTGGCTTAAGTATATAATCCATTAAAACCTTTTTATCTTTTTCAGGGACTGTAATACCACGTATATTCTTTAAGCCTTTTATTTCGCTAACAACGTTATCGTAGAATTGCTGTTGTCTCTGTAACTATTCACGATAAGCCTTTTTCTGATCCTCTAATAGCTGTTTCTTCCTTTCCTCTTTAATCTCTTTCAGATCTTCTAAAGCGTCTTGCGCTTCATCTTCAAGTAATCCAGCTTCTTCATATCTACTTACTAACTTATCAATCTTCTTAGTAGAGAACCCTTTTTCTTTAAGTAACTGTTTTACTACTAATTTCTGATTAGTTTCATCTTCAATGTCAATATCATCTAAATCTAATTCAGCATCAATAGTTAAATACTTCTTTAAATCTCCACCTTGTTTTACGAAATTATCTAGTGCTTCAACTTCTTCACTAGAGTATTCAGGCTTACTATTTTCTTCAATGACATTTTGGAAGTAATTAATTAACTCATCAACACTTTTGGGTTTATCTTCATCTTCTTCAAATTCCCAATTAAGTTTTTCAGCCATAGCATCAAAGAAGTTAGTAACAACATTTTCTTCATTGTTATCTTCAATCTCTTCTTCCTCTTCTGCTTCTTCCTCAATGGTTTCTTCTTTACGAGGTCTACCAGGCTTACGTTTTGGTTTATCTTCAATATCTCCTTCTTCGATTTCTTCTTCCTCAGTACCTTCCTCTACTGGATTTTCTTTCTTATTCTTTACTTCGATATTGTTCTTTTTAATATCTTCCAATTCTTCATCGTCTAGTGATTCAAATTCATCAGCATCAACATTAACATTTTCATCAATATTTGAATTTCTAAAACCACCATCTGGATTAGGGATAAAGCCATCTAATACAGCTTCAAATCCACCTAATGTCATTTTTTTATCCATAATTAAAATATTTAATTAGATTTATGCAAAATTATAGTTTTCAGTTTCATTAATATTACCATTATCTGCTAATGGCATAGTGTTTAACCATTTTATATAATCATCTAGATTTTTAAATTGTAAAGCCGCTTTCTTAATAGAATCTGTATCTGGTAAACTTTTTAAATACTTAAGTATATTTTGTTTAGTAGGTTTTATATTTAATTCTTTTAATCTGTCTAACATGTTTATACCATAAGCATTTTGTTCCATCCAATTCATAAAATAACTAGTATTCTAAGGATCTATTGGATTTTTATCTCTAAGTTTCCCATCAAATTGCTTTGTTATTTTATTTAATTCTGACTTATTCCAAGACGGATTATCTTGATGTATATACTAATTAAAATGATTAATCTCGTGATTGGTTATCTCCTAATTTGGAGTAACGGCATTATCTACTTTTATTCTAAAATCTTTCTATGTTGGTTTTATGCCATATTGTTTATATCTTCTTGCAGCTTCTTCCTATAAATCCAGCATAGCTTTAGCGTCCTACAACTAAACTATTTCAGCTTCTGGTAAACTAAAATAATCATTTTCGTACTAGTTTATGATTTTATCATATGTACTTTGTAAATCTACATTATAATCAGATTTAATTTTAGCAGCTCTAGCTCTAACCTCTGGATCATACAATCTTTCAATACTTCTATTGCGTAAATCATTCCAGTCAGATTGTTTCTATAACTTACTTATATCTGGAGTAATTCCCGTTATTCTGTTTAGTTGCTGATTTAATGATTTCTTATAATTACTAACCGTTGGAATGAATGGTACAACTGTCAATGCTGCTAATCCAGCCCCTAACCAATCTTTATTCTTTAAAGCCTGTGTTGCATCGTATATACTTAAAGCGTCACCAATAACTGGAGCATCGTATAAATCAAATACACTTCTTACATAGCCTGCACCTGGGTTATATCCATACGTAGGATTATATGGATCTCCTTTAGGGTCAAAGTTAGTAATAGGTCTTTCACTAGTAGTCTGTGGTGGGATTTCATCTATAGTACCACCATCTGCATACTTCTTCCAATCCCAGTATTTAAGCTAGGGATTATTCTCCCTAGCCTACTTATACTGTTGCATTCTCTATCTAAATGCTTCACGTTCCATAATTATTTACTTTTCTTTCCACTTTTAGATAACTTCTTGCCACCTTTCTTTCCACCACATGCCATAATTATAAAGTTTTAATATAGTTAAACCAATTTTTCCTATTCTCTTTGTAAGTCTTTTTACGATTTTTTATTTTATACTTATTTGTATTAATTTCGTAATCAGATTTATCTTCATTTGCATATGCTTCCATTTCGTAAGGTATTGTATAGTATGCAGAAGATGCTGGGTAAGTAATAGGATTGCCTTTGATCCACTCCCATACATAATCAGTATAATACTTTAACCAACTACCCTTATTCTTAGCCTACTGTAAATGTATATTTTCGTGATTCCAAGTAGTAGTTTTAATATTAGATTCTTTCTTTTTAGTTAAAATATACCCGCACCAACTCATGGCAGAGTATCCACTAAAAGGATAATGATCCATATGTTTATACTATACTTTATCTTTATTCTTAGTAGTAGTAAATAATTGTTTTACTAACCACCATGTTTCTTTAAACCAGTTCATAGTTATTTAGATTTAGATTCGCCTACTACTTTATTTCTCAAAGCTGTCTTTGCCTTTAGTTTCTCACGTTCAAGTGCAGCTTTATCAGACATACGTTGTAATTCCGTTTCATGCTTCATTCTATCTTTTTCAAGCTGTATCTTCTTATTTTCAGCTTCTCTCTTCTGCTCTATTTCTCTACGCTTATTGTTAAGTTCTAATTGTTTAGTAGCAATATCAGAATTTATCTTCTACTGTTCTAGAGCTTGTTTTCCTATTTCAATTGGATCAGGAATTCCGTTCATATCTTGATCCACATTCTCAGCACCACGATAAGCATTGAGTTGTGCAACGGTGATTTTAGTAGCATTGTCTTGATCTACTTTATATTTTTCAAGATCCATTTCAGCTTCCTTAAGCATAAGCTCTTCTTCTTTAAGCTGATTCTGTTGTTCTGCCATCTGCTGTTGAGCTTGTTGTTCAGCCTGTTGTTGCTGCTGCATCTGTTCCATTCTTTTCTGCTCAATTTCCTCAAGTCTGTTCTTAATCATACTCATATTATCTAAAGTAATGATTTCAGCAATATCTAATAGACTAGCACCATTCTACATAGCAGGTTGTAACAGTTGCTTTAATTGATCTATATACTGTTGATTCTTAGTACTATCATCTACAAATATATCCATATCTTCATAGAAGAAATTATCAGATAATTGCACAAATGCTCTAGTAGCATCATCTAATATATAATTCAAGTATCTCTTACTATCTTTCCAAGCTGCTTTAGAAGTATTCAACAACATAGTTAATACTCTTCTCTTTACCTAATTGTGATTCCAGAACCAAGGTTCAGTAATATGATAAGACATACTAACGGCAGTATTAGTATTACCCACCAATTCACTAGGAGCAATCTATCCTTGTCTTTGTGGAGTAATACCAGTAAGCTTAGCTACCATGTCTTCAATCTTTTGCATCAATTGAATATACTCAGCTATTACATTACTCATAGTTAAGTCCCAAGAAGATAACTAGTTGAATTGAGATGGCTTACCTCCTTCACGTCCTGGTATATCCCATCCTTCATCATAAGGATTAATAAAAGCTACACCTAGTGCACTTAAGTAATGCATCCACTTATTAACATCAATATTCATAGATTTGGGTATCTAAGTAATATCCATTACTGCTACTTTACCTTTATCTCTAGATAATGCTAATTCAAGTCTATACCATACTACAATATACATATACTGTAATGGTTTCATCATACTTACTAATGATCTAGGTTTACTATTAGTATTATTATACACTACACCAGTGTAAGGTAATTTCTGTGAATTAGGATTATCGGCAGATATATGTTGATATTCAATAGGTTGAATTCCTATGTACATATCATCACCAATTCTATATCCTTCCCATACTTCAATAATCCAATCCCATTCTACAGATTGTTCAGTACCTGTTACTTTATAATCTTCATCTACTTGAAATTCTTCAGCTTCTCCAGTTTCTGGATTTAGTAAAGTAACAAATCCTATCTTTTTGAAAGATTTCCAACAGCAGTGATATACTGTTATATGATCTACATCAAACGGATTATCTGTAAAACTATTGATCTTATGCAATTTAATAGATTCATAATCCATACTAGTCTTTCTTATTTCTGGATTATTACCAGCTCCGGGTCTTTGATCAATAAGTTCTAATAATTCATTTAGTTGTCTTTCAGACATTTTATCATAGAATCTATCGTATATCTCAGTAGCAGACATAATCATCTTTCTACGACACCATGCGGCATCATCTATGAATTCTAAGTCTAAAGAATGCTCATAATCAAAGTACATAGGGTTTACTCTTTCTACATAAGGATCTCCATTGATTACACCTACATAGTATATTTCTTCTCCACCTATTAAAGCATCTTTCCAACCTTTATAAAACTCATGAGTAAGATTTAATTTTCTCTTTAGAAATTGTAATGCATGATAAGCTTCAGTTTCTGCTATATCTTTATAATCTTTCTATAGATACTTAGCTATAGCTTCTGGAGTCTAGATTTCTCCTGTAGCTAATGCTTGTTCATATCTAGCTGCTTGTTCTGGACTTAACTTACTAGCTATAGTAGCCTGAATATAATCCATTAGCATTTCTTTGGCTTTTTCCTGTAGTTCACTAGCAGCTATATCACTTGTACGTTGTGGATGAAAATTAAAAGGTCTCTTAGTTTCTTCACCAAGTAACTGATCTACATATGGTTTGATGATATTATAATCCTATGCCATAGCAGGAAATCCATCATCTTGTTTAAATGGATTGGTTACATATTTAAGATCCTTTTCATTATATATGCTATTATATAAATCATAGTAAGTCTACATCTCGTCAGATCTAGATCTACCATTACCACCAAATCCTGAATCTCCAGCGCCTACTACATAGTCTACGCAGGCTTCTTTCCAGGCTTGTGTCTTCTTTGACATTGGTAGTTTCTGTGCAGGGAAACTTTTAGTATTCTTCATAATTAAAATGTATATACATTATCGTCGTTTGAAAATACTCTTGGAGTATCGTCATTGAACCAACTCTGCGCAAAAATTGGTCCATCAAAGAGCATCTTCTATTTGTTTTCTTTTTCTTTCTTTTTAACAACTACATTATATAGTTGTTCTCTATATATCATAACCTACATCAACGCCATCACTCGGTCAAAGTTACCTGTATCATTATAGCTTATTAGCTCTTCTAATAGCGGCTCTGATAGTATTCTAGTTAGGTTCTTCTTACCTGGTGCATACTCTTCATTTAACCATTCTTTTATCATACCTTCACCCCATTGCTTTATCTACTTATTCATGTGACAACCTTTTCTTCTTTGTACTTTAGAATTACTAACTATATCATTAATAATATCAGGTTGATCAGCTAATAAGTAATCACAATGCTTAGCAGTAAAGTAAGGGAATAAACCTTTGCGTTCATTTTCATACATTATACGTGCATTATAGTATAATGCTAACTTACGTAGATTCTCATAGTACTCTTCAGCTGTTGCAGGTCTACCAGTATATTCAGCTACTATAATATCATAATACTCTTCAAAGTTCTAAAACCTCTTATATACAATAGATGATCCTAATGAATTAGTACCAGACTAGTCATGATCATAAGGGTCTACACCTATTATATATAATCCAGCTGTTGCATCTTTAGCTGGATGTTCCCATATAACTATTGAACCAGTAGGATCATCGTCTTTACCAAGTGGATACTTAGTAACATCTCCGTGTTTCTTAGGTATCCATTTGATACTACCAGATTCGTCAAATATTAAATCACCTACTTGTTTATGATTCTATAACTAAGTATTAGTACGAATGAGTCCTAATTGCTCCTACAGTTCTTTCTTAGGAAATATATTACCATTAAATTCCAACATTGCTTCTTGTGGAGTAATAGGACGCTCTGCAACATAACGGTCTATAGCAGTAGTATTGGTAGCTGTGCTTATTACTTTTCTACGCTCATCTAGTATAAATTCAAGAGAAGGTTTAGTAATAGTATTACCATCATCATCCATGTATATTCTATTACCATCATCATCTCTAGTATCTAGATTAGTATACTATGGAACAAAGAATCCACACAATTTATCTGTAGGTGTACTATCCCATATGTTCTCAAATCCTAAACAATTGTATCCATCTGGATTATAGAACATATCTTTCATAGTTTCAAATGCAGAGCCTTCGTCACCACCAGTTCCCCATACAATCATAGTACCAAACGCTACACCATCTTGTTCTACAGATGGTCTAGCAATTTGCCACGCAGCACCTAATTCTGAGAATGAACCTCCTTCTTCAAATAGAATTAATTTGGCACGTTTACCACGTACTACATCAGGATTATCTTTCAAAGTAACGCCAATAATCTCTGACTTATAACCCATTTCTACTTCATTGCCAAATTCATCTTTAGTCCAGAATCCAGCTCGTTTACGCATAGTACTGTTAACAGATCGTTTCTTACCCCAAGCTGTATTTTTATCTATAAAGTCCATATAGTCCCAAGCTTTAGTAAGAATACCATCTTCTGTAAGATACTGCTTGTTAGAAGCATATATATATGTTTTACTATTAGGTATTAGATAATAATTACGACACGCCATAGCTCCACCTTTATAACTATATCCTTTGCGACGTGATTTAAGTAGACATATATGTTTTCCTTTATCTTCTGCTTCCTGTACTGCCTAGAAGTAGAAATAGTCATAGTCATAGAAATCAGGGAATGTTACCACACTGTCTCGTTTTACTTTAGTCTCTCCGTTAGGTAGTTTAGTAACAGTGTTAACTATACGTTGCATTGGACAAAAGTTAATATAAAAATAGTTATACCCAGTGATGTAATCTCCATCCTCTGCGGTATAACCATTAATGCAACGATCTTTCTATTCGTCCCAGTATGTATAATATTCAGTAGTACCAATTGGGTACTAACAATAAGCTCCGGTCTTTAAGAATGTTAAAGCCGGAGTTCTAAACTTATCACTATTTATTATTTTCTTCTAGAAGTCAATCATAGTTATGATATTTCCAAAGTTTTTTGATTAGGTTCAACTTTTTCTTCTGTTTCTAAAGTAAGCATATCTAAAGGATAATTTATAGTATCACCAAAATATTTAGTTATTAAATCATCGCACATCTTTTTAAAGATATTATAATCTTCTTCTTTCCAATATATCTTAGATTTTGGATTTGAGTTATCAAGTGTAATAACCATTAGTTTATCTTCTTTTGGTTTATTATCCATAACATTTATATTTTAATTAGTCGCCCTACCACCGAATCGAACCCGGACCTAGAGGGTTAGAGCCTCTCGTGCTACCACTACACCATAGGGCAATATGTCAGGGAATATTTAATGTCTGTCCCTGTCAGACCTCTCTATCAGTTCAACGAGATTATTTCTTAAACAAACTCTTCAGCCAATGAATAGTACGCTTGATCACACCTTTCTTCTTAGGCTCAGTTACTGCTTCTTTCTTATATTCTTCAATTAAAGATTCACTAGCTTCTTTAACTGCTTTATCTGCTTTTTGTTTGTTATCAATTTCTTTTTCAAGCACATCACAAATTTCTTCAGTGCTATTGCATTTTGTTAAATCAAGTACTTTCTTCATAGTTTCTTTATTTATATTCATATAACGTACTCATTAATTTATTGTTATAAACTTGTGTATAATTTGCACAAATTAAGCTAATTCATAAGGATTAATCTGAGCATCTCCACGTACTTTAGTAGTACTAACTTCTTCAGCTTTAACTGCTTTTTCGAGGAAATCTAGTGTCTGAAAAGTAGCTTTTACTTTTTCCATACCAGCTAATAGATCTTTAATCTTCTTTTCATCTAGTTGCTCTTCTAGAGAATCTTCATAATACTTACTAATAGTATCTACTTTGTTTCTCATACTATCAAGCATTCTTAGATTTCTAGTATATATTAGCTTCTTATAATCATCTTCACAAGACTTTTCTTCTACTGTAAGATTATAATTCTCATCACCAAAGTATAACTGCTTAAGTTTCTTTTCTCTGATATCTGGTTCTAACTGAAGTACATATGGAGATTTAAAATACCACATAAGTACTATATAACTTATTACATTTGTAGCTTGTGTCTTATCTGGCTTATCAGCCTCCCATAACTTTTTAAAGAACGGGAGACCTAAAGCATCAGGGTGTATTACTACTTTACCACCATTGATATCAAATAGTTTCATCGTATAGATTCGCAACAATCACAGCATAAATTTTCATTATTAATTTCACTTTGTTTACTAGCTTTGTATTTTTCTAGTCTTACAAAGTAATCTTCAAATAATTTTCCCGGTACTAAAAAATATTCTGTTTTATTGTATCTATCTTCAATACCATAAAAACTGATTATTATATCTCCAGGTTTAGCTGTATATTTATGTTCACCATTAATATACACTTCGCTCTCTTCTTTTATATAATATGCATTTCTAAGAAGGCTATCAGACCTCAATAATGCTGGATTCAAATTGTTATCTAATTCAATAGGATAACATTCATTACTCATTAAAACTTTCTTCATAATTACTCAATTACTTCTTCAACACTAGGTTCAAAATTCTCTGGCATAAACTCCTCAGGATGCTGAGCTCTATATTCTTCTTCTGCTTTAGTATTAGTAATAGCGTCTAATAGTTGATAGAATTTCAATTCTACCGCTTCTTGTTGTTCAGCAGGAATCTGATTAGTGATTAATTTATCCATTAACTCCTTCATTACATCCTCTGTGAATTCTACTTGAACAATATCGGTCTTATATCTACTGTCACCGATAACTACTTCTATAAAACTTCCAACGCCTGATGCACTCACTGGAGTAATTGTAATATTAAGTTCTTTCATATTCTTATTATTTATTTTCATTATTTTGTTCTGCTGTAACTTCTCCAAATCCTTTTTCTCCTCTTTCAGTTTCATTTAGTTCTTCTACTAAAGTAGGTTCTAATATAGAACAAGGCACAATAACCAATTGAGCAAATGGTTCATCTATAGTATATACTGTAGGAATAGCATCTGTAGTTACTTTAAATTTAGCCATTAACTCTCCACGATATCCAGCATCTATTAAACCTACTCCATTTGTTAAAGCTATAGAACGTTTACTGATTGAAGACTTCATCATAAGTAAACCACAATATCCTTCAGGAATCTCTACTGCTAAATCAGTATGATATACAAGTACTAACTTTCCGCTATTATCTACTTCCTGAGTAATACGAGTAGCATACAGATCCAATCCAGCATCTCCTGCTGTGGCTCTAGTAGGCAACTTGCCTTCAGACTTCTTAATCTCTTCTGTACCGTCTTCTTTCTTTACTGAGTAATCTAACTTTTTAAATTTCAACTGTTCCATAATTCTTTTTCTACTTTTCTATAACCTTCTTCTAAAACTTCTACTATCTCTTTAATTATTTCATTCTTAATTGTATCAACATTAAGACCTTGTGTAACTTCTTTAGAGTGTACGATTCCGTGAGTAACACCTTCTTCGTTTTTACGTATGAAGTGAACGTGTAAAGTAGGATTACCGATACGATTTTTATTTACATCTATATCCTATGTTTCCCACCAAATAGCTTCTAAATTATTCATCTTGTTCAATATCTTTTGTATTAATACTAATTGCTTTGCCATGATGAAATCCCCAATCTAAGAATACTGTATTACAAAGTACATGATCTATATGAGGTAGTCCACTTTCAGGATCTATTAATTCTCCTTTGTCTATCGCAGTAAGATGTCTTAGTAATGCTGCTTTATATCTTTTCCAAAAATCTGGAAGGTTTTGCCAACTGTTATCTGAGTATTTCTGAGCTCCGTAAGTAAGTACCTTACCAATGTTTTCAACAATATCTAATGGAACTAGATCCATTCTTACTTTACCACAATCATATTTCTTACCATCATTCTCCATCTTCAATATACTTATTAGTTAAACAATTGTACAATCCTTTTATCTGTAGCTGTCTAGTTTCAATGCTGTCTGTATCTTTCAACTTAGCTAAACCTTCTAGAATATCATCCATGAATTCATTGTATGTTAAGGAATAGTTATTGATCTTCTTATCTGCAACTTCCATTAACTCTTTTAGCTCTTCACTGATATTAGATCCAAATTGTTTAACGTTGTTTTTCTCAAATTCCCATAGAGCTAATGAATCTTCTTTACTCTGTCTTTCCATATTCTTTCATTACTTTAATAAAACATCCAGCAGCCCAGCCAACTAAATACGCATACCCTTCGTTACCACCACCTGAGAATTCTTCTCCATTCATACCTGTAACTTCAAAGTAATAATCAGTTATGTGAACTGATTCGTGTGCTATATGCGTACCATCTAATTCATCAGGTCTATATATTATGCAAATAATACCCATCTCAGAACTACTGTTTAACATAACCGGTCTACATTCTGCAATAACATCTCCGTCATACGCCTTTAACATTTCTTCTTCAGCTTCTTTTCGTATTTTATCGAAACCTGGTAATAAGTTGTATATAGTGAATTTCTTTAATATTGTGTATACATCTTCTTCCTTTTCTATTATAGCTATCCAAAATGTTCTAGGATATATATTATCAAACTTTCTTAGTATCATATTCTTAATAGTCTACTGTCACTAATTGCTATATACATCTGTATATTGTTAAGTAATACAGGATCAAAGTAAATAGAATCTAACCAGTGAATCTTATAATTAGGTGTTAAGCATTCTTCAATAAACTGTCTCATTTTGTTTCTTTGTATCTCTTTTTTAATTTAAGTTTAAATAAGTAAGCAAACATAATATCTTTAGTATCTTCATCATTTGACATTACTTCTTTAGCAAACTTAAATGGACTATTGCATATTACTTCTATAACAGGATAAGGTAAATTATATTTGTTTGCCAGACTTGAGTAAATTGATATCTTTTTTTGCTGTTGCATTTATATAATATTCACTAGTTTCTAACTCTGTTAAAGATTCTCTGATGGTATTAGGTCTAATAGAATTTATTATTACTGTGATATCATCTTCATCCAAGTCACGATTTCTGTATAGTATATCAGATAATTTCTTGATTTCTTTATTAGAGTAAGGTTTCTTCGGAACGAAAGAAGTTAATTTTAAATTAGAACGTAAGTTAAAAAGATGTCTGAAATACCGTACTAACCTATTACTTCTATTCTCTACATGTACTATATGCCCATTATCAAAGATCATATAGAAATGTTTATTATTTATTTTATTATTCATTTACTCTTAGTATTAATGTTATTTGCACCCTATCTTTTATTATCTCTGGAATTAGTATCTTATTAACTACTAATTCATCTTCTGCTTTTCCCTGTACTAAAAGACCCTCTTTCTTGAACTTACTTATATATCTACTTAAGTTATCTGGAGTAATACCCATAGTACTTTTAATCATCCTACGATTGTCAGTATTAGCTACATTTTTACTTACACCAGGTATTGGAGTAAAGTTCACATCTAATTCAACGAACTTAGTAAGTAACTCCAATTCCCTATTTGTAAGTTGTAGTATACCATTTAAAGCGTTAAGGTATTCATAGTAAAGATTGCCTTTATTAACAGTCTTTACTAATTTATTCATCTAACAAATCTTTAATACTGTTGAGAACTTTATTTAAATTGTGGTATACAGTTTCTGCTTCTACTTTAACACATTGTTGAACATTACCTTCATTATAATCCTTCATTAGTTCATTATAATCTTTAGTATATGTATCAATCAAAGTATTAACATATTCTTTTACTTTCTCTAACTTATCACAACAGCATTCACATTCATCCTCATTATTATCTTTTTCTACTTCTTCACTATACCAGATTACATAATCTTTGTTAGCTAATTCTTCCATAGTAGAAGAATCAAATGCCATTGAAGTATAAGTTTCTGTATCTGATATTACTTCAGATTTCTGAAGTTCCCACAAGTTTAAATCTTCAACTTTAGTAAACACATCACCTTTTTCAGCGAAGCTAAAATCCTTAATTACTTTGTATCCTTCCATATGTCTAACTTTTTATTTAATATCTTTTGTTTAAATTCTTGTATTCTGTTAAAGTTCTTCTTACACTCTTCATAACCATCAATTCTACCTTGGTCATAACCTTCTTTCTTTCCTTGACGATAAGTAAGAGTACCAAAACCAATAATACTCACAAGTACTATTATTATTGTTCCCATAATGCCCTTAAAACGTATTAATATAATAAGTGTTTAAAATATTTAACATTTATTAATGTTTAGTAAAGTAATAGTAAAAAGAATGCCCTGCTTTGATGGCAGGGCAGCGACTTAATACTCTAAAATAAAACATTCAATCATGAATGATAGCTTATTTAACGACTTTGGCTACAACGTCGTATGGCTTAACTAATTGTGAGTCTTTAAATAGATCAAAGTCTTTAGCAAATTTCTTAGGGTATACTATAGTATCACCAACCTTAATGGTACTATCAGCACCGGTTGGAATAGATAGAACAATACCTTTTGCAAAATCTGATTCAACTTCTTTAGTATGAGTCTTTACTTCATACTTATTAAAACCTTCTTCATCCTTTTCACCAGTAGGAATTTGCTCTGTATATTCTTTAGTGACCATGATAGGAGCTAAAGGTTTTACCAATATATCTTTTTCAAAACTATATTCCAATCCGTTTACCACTGTTTCTAGTACTTTATCTTCCATAATATTTACTTTATAATATCTATTAACGCAGTAAGTAAAGTAAGGTTACTCATCTATGTGATTAAATTTACGCTTAAAAATATATCCTTTATGGCAGATGTCCATTCTATCTTTAAAATTAGCGCAGTTCATATTATTAACAAACGCACAACCTACACAACAACCTTTACTAAGCTCAGGAGTAGCTATATAAGTTTTATTCCTGAAAACATATTCAATTCTATCTGCTTTTTTTTGTTCGTTCTTTTCCATAGTAATACCGTTTTAGGGGCTACCTTTTTTATTCAACGACCGCCAGAAAGGTAGCTAAACTGAGCCTACTTACGATTAGGATTCCCTGGTGCGCTTCTACTTTACAGTAACTTCTTTAAGCGTGGAACGTACTACGATCCCGTGTACTTAGGGCACATTACTTTGTTAATTTATTTAGTATGATATAAGCTAGACATCCTAACATACCTACTAAACATAGTGCAGTAAATTCTGTCATTTAACTGTATTTATTTCTTTCTTAAACTGTTTATATAAATCTTCAGAGAAAGTATATTCTATTTGTCCTGGTAAAGTAAAGGATCTATAATTATCATTTAATTTATAGTTCCTACTTATCTTACTTAAGTAAAGGCAATTAGAATACTGCTAATCTCTTTGTCTTATGAAATAGTAATTCATGCTTCTGTTATTATAAATCCATACAATCTCATTAGATTCTACTAAGTAGAAGAACTTAGTTTATATACTTCATTTGCAATAAAGTTTATATCATCATTTGAGTACATATTGTTAATAATAAGTTAATAGTAATTCTAAAGTAATGGGACTTACATCATCTACTTTAGTTAATTCTTCTAATATGTCTTCTGTATTCATACTGTATTTAACTGTATCTACTGTATACAGTAACGTATATTTAACTATATTGGTTATTATTATTAACATTTATTATGAATATTTATTTAAGTTTAATAGCTATTTTTTAACATTATTTAAAGAGTATTTTATTCATAAAATATAATAAAAATATAAAAAATTTTTTTGGTGAAGAAATCTGCGTGTGTTAAGCTATCCCTAAACAAGACCCCTGTAACCTCGTTGCGCGGGAAGACCCCGTGCACTTTGGTTAAACGTTCGATAAATCTCACTAAAACAATATTAGCATATGAAATTCAAAGTTGAACATGAAGGTGATGTTTACGCAGTTGCTATCGCAACTGGTACATCTACAGATGGACGTAAGTACGCAAACGTACTTTTGAAAAAAGAAGCAGTTCTCGCTATTCGCTCTAACTACTCTTTATTCCTCGATCCTAATGACGAAACACTTATGAATCAGTTAAATCTTACAGATTTAACCTATTCTGAAGATGGGACACGTAAAGTGACTTTACTTAAAGAACCAATTAAACTTCAAGAGAAGTATAAATTGATAAGTGTAAGTCATGCGCCTTACAAGGTTAATGACAGAGTCATTAGAAGTACATACTGCGTATGTGAAGAATCTGACAGCACGCAAGCTACTGTCGATAGAGCTGTACAGAGGGGTTTTGACAGAGCTGAAAGCTTCTTCAAAAACCCAGAATTTTACGATGATTATCGTAAATTCGTACTCTTCGATGTATCGAAGGAAGAGCTTGAGAGCCTGTTACAACAGACTGAAGAACTGGAGGATTAATTCCTCCAGCATCTTCCTTGTTATATTAATATATAGCCTAACCTAACATCATTCCTATGTTATGCCATATATACTACTCAGACTCTAACATGACTTTAGAAGATTATGGAAGAGTAATATTTGCTATAATAACAGTAATAGTAATATACAAAATAATATTACATATTAGTAACCATAATAACAAACATAATGAACCATCAGATGAACATTGATGAAGCTATTGCTATTGCAAAAGAATATCATCTTGAAGCAGAAGTAACCGAATGCATCAAACAAGGTATGTCACCAATCGAAGCATTAATCGAATGGAATTTAATATAAACAAAAAATATGATAAAGCTTATAAATAATATAACCCAAATTATAATATTATTAGGATGTTGTGCTATATCAATATTTATATTATTTGTATTAATCACGTTTATCAAAAATGTAGATGATTTTGCAGCAATAACAAATATGTATGACTATATACGTATGCAAAATATAACAATAAAGATTGATACAATATTATTTACAGTAATAGTAATATCCTATCTTAATAGAATCAACAATACTATCTAGATTTGATTATCTTTATAGTAACTGAACAAAAAGCCAGTGCTGTAAAGACTGGCAAATTTAAGATTGCACATGGAGATTGAACGCTGAAACATGTGGTAACTAAATAGGAGAGGTCTGGTAGGTTCAAGGTAGTTACGCTTAGTGTTTGCCTACTAAGTATCACTACACAGTCAGGTTGGAAGACTGACATTTAAAAAACTCAATAACTTCCCAAGACATTGAGGGCACCAGTTTCTTTATTATAAAACGCGCGCAAACTATCTAATAGATGTGAGTTGCTGCTCATAAAGTTTTAGGTGTAAAATGCTAATCCTTAATTTCTATATTGTAAGGATACAGCCATACTATCCTTTACTTTATTATTACTTAACCATACACTACAGTCTGTGAAGATAGTAGTGTTTTTAAACAGATTATTAACTTAAAATTAAAATAATATGAAAACAAGAAAACACTTTATCAGAAAGTATGAACTCTTAGCAAGATGTATTCAAACTAATTTAGAGTTATTTATACTACAATAGTAATGCAGCCAAGAGACAGTGGCAAGCCTGACAGAATGCAGAGCCTTAACTACATGTAGTATTAGTATCATTGTAGTGTGTGGTACAAACGTGTAAGCACTATCTAAACTCAGTATAAAGGAGTTTTCACTATTTTAGATTTGAAAAATAGTTCTGAGCATCTGTCATTAGATGAACAAAGAATGACAACGTAACTATGCGTAAATAGTAGGGGACAGCATTAGCTGTCCTCTTTATATGTTTAATCAATAAACTAAAGTATATGCAACAATTAGTAACAATATCTTTTGCAATTAAGAACACAAAAGAAGAAAGAAACAAAATCATAAAATATATGAATATGCATTTTAGCATACCTGTGCAAGAAACTAATAATTTACTAGATATTGCGTACATAGCAGAACTAGTTTACTTTAGAGCCATAGATTTTGAATTAGACTTTCCTGATAAATATACAGAGGAGGATATGTTTAAGAAACTAAAAACAGCACTCCCTGATGTATCGTTTACTTGTCAAATCAATAACAAAACTTTTGAACATGACATATCAATTAAACCTGAAAATAAAAAAGTTGAGCCGACAAATAGAAACACAACTAATACTTCAGTTACAATTGAAGAAGCACTAAAAGAAGAATTTGTCATTATTCATAAAAAAGATCTTATAGAGTTACAGAAAAGTAAACATGTACTAAAAGACTTATTAGGAACTATCGAAAATTTAAACAATAAACTTAAAACTTTATCAAATGACATTAGAACAATTTCAGAATCTTAAAATTGGCGACATAGTAGTAACTAAAGTAATTAGTTCAAAACAAAGTCGTGTTAACCCTGTTACTAATATTGACAGAGGAAATCTAAAACTACACATAGGTAGAAGTGGAAAATGGCGTAGTTATTCACAATTTGAAGTATTAACTGCTGAATATGTAGTTAAATGGATCAAACGAAGAATAGATAGTAAATCATCTCCTCACTTTACTATTAAAGTTAAGAGTGACACTGAAGTAACATTTAAAGTTCATAAAAAAGTACAATTCAATCAATGAAAAAGTTAACAAAGAAACAAAAAGCTAGAAGGCAAATATTATTTAATATGCCTTATTCATTACTTACTTTTCTTATTAAAGAAAAAGTATTAGATAGATTTCTAGATAATACTAGTAAATATATAATTATTCATCGTATAAACCTATCACGTTTTATACAAAAATTAAGAAATCCTTGTACAGCAATTGAATGCACATTCGCATGGCATTGCACAGAAGAAGGATACGATTTTTGGAAAAGACTTAATAATAAGTATAAAAGTATATGGGAGATGAAAGATTCTTGCGCATTGTTATTACTATCAGATTATTAGTATACTTAATAATATTATTAGCAACAGTAATAGCAATAGTATTTGTAGCAAATAGTATTTAATCAATAAATAATTATTATGCAAAAGTTAATGTATTTTTTATTTGGACTTATAACTGCATTATTTGCAGCTGTGATGATTATTGAACATCAAGGAATATATTTCTTTGATGAAGAAGTGTACGGACTGTTATATACCGATTATTGGAATTATTGGTATTACTCTAAAGTAGTGATAATCGCACTATTTATATTCTGCGTATTATCTTTTGTATATACACTAGGAAGTGGATATAAAGATAAAGACGATGGATACAAAGAAATCAGACCAAGCTGATTTAGCAGATATGTGGTGGGATAAATTTGAAAACTGGTATGAAACACATCCAGTAACAAGAGTATTAATTGTAATAGATGCAATATTAATAGCATTTATATACTTAGTATTAACTTAAAACATTATCAAAATGAGTGAATTTTTATTATTACATGACAACGAGTCAGAAGGAAGACCAGCTGCTGTAAGAAAAAGTATTATTTCTTTAATTATTCCATCAGAAGATTATTTAGACGGAGCAGTCATTTTCACTAAGCTTGGTGATGAAGAATGTGTAATTCTTGAAGCAGAAGAATCAGTAACAGAGATTTATAATATGTTAAACAATTAAACAACATTTATCAAAAATGAAAAGTAAACATGTATTTTGGCTAATTATTGCAATATTTGCATTAATAGCTTTTGTCAGTTGTGTAAGACCTCGTAGTCCTAAAGAAAAACAAATCCCTGAAACGGACACAATTGAACAAGTAACAACACCAACAGTACAAGAAGTGCTACAATGGCGTGAAAGTATGAGATTAGACAAGTATGTAGATAGTGTGTTCTTAGTTATGCCAGAACAAGTACTAACTCAAATACTTGTAACTAAAGGTACAGATTTATCAAATCATGAAATTGTTTCTATTTATATTAGTAACAAAGACTTTTATGATAAATTAATAAAGAGGAGTATGGATATACAAAAGAAATATATACCAGATAGTATGCCAAGGTCCTCATTACCACAACTTAATAGTGATTCAATTCATGAAGCTATTAATTATTAAATTAAACAAGGTTACTTCAGTCTGTGAAGATAGAAGTAATCGTTCTTACTGTGAGAATCAGTGACAAACATGTGGGGCTTATATCTTAGATGTCCACCTAATTCGAGCTGTAGTTAGACAAGGCAACCATCGAGTATTAGTGCAGACGTTAAAACCATGTACTCCAATAAGATTAGTTTGACAGCTATATCTGCTTATGAGTTAAAACTAAGTGAGAGTCATTTTAATTAGTATTTCAATTAAGCTGTATTAGTGTAGAAGTTACACAACGATGTGAATCGTCAAGCCTGCAATATACTGCAATATATTGTATAAATTGTTACATGCCTTCTTTATTTACTGTAAGCGTACAGTAGAAAATGTGTGTTAATATATAATTAAGATTGATAAAACCATCTAGTTGCAGCTAGACGTCCTCAAAATATTGTATAATTAAAACTATTAAATATGAAAGAATGAATATTTTTAAGAAAATCAAACTAAAAATCAGTAGTTACAGAAGGCTAAAAGCCTATCATAGTAACATCAAACGACTTGCTGAATTAGAATTATTAGACAATCCTAAAAAGCAAAAAGAAGTTGCATTACGTTCACAATGTTTAATTCATGGACACAAATGGAAAAATGAGCCTAATAACAATGAATTAAACATTCCTATTACTAAAAGAACTTACTGTAAAAGATGTGGTAAGTACTATAGTCAAGAAATTTATAAACAACTTTAAATTCATATCAAATGAAATCTTTAAACTTTGTAATTATTGGAATTCCTGCATCAATCAATCAGGAAAGTATTGTAACAGCAGTAGCTCTTATGGCTAAGAAACTTGGTTTATCAGAAGTACATACAGAAATACTTGAAACAAGTAAGTTTGCAACTAGCTCTTCAAATAAACAAATGATTGAAAACATCTTAAAAGACGTTATTACTGTATGTACAGCAGCTGGTCTAATGAATATTGCTGCAATCAATGCTAACTTCTGGAAATTGATTGAGGACGGTAAATTAACTAGACCACAAATTGAAATGATGCTGGATGAAAAAGAAGTTACAATTGAGTATCTCAACAAAAAGGGATGCGCTTATATCTTCGATCTTTTAGTACAAGCAATTAGAGTGTTATAATCATGGGAAAGACCTATAAAGAATCTCATTTTCCAGGTTCTAAGCAATCAGGAAAAGCAGCTGAATATCAGTCTAAAAAGAGAGTTAGACATTCTAAAATGCAACCGTATAAAAGGGAAAGAGCTATAGTGTAATTTTTGTTATAAGTGAAATTATGAGCAGAAAACAAAGAAGTTTAGCTAGAAAGATGCATAATAAACTATATCTAAAGGAAGCATTATTAAGTGGAAAATCTGTTCTTGAAATATTTAGAATACATCATAGAACAAGCAAAACTAAAATTAATGATTTAGAAATGTACTATTATCATCTTTATGTAAAGCTAAGAGAAAAAGAGGAAATGAAGAAGAAATTCTTAAGTGAAACACTTCCTCGAATAAAAGAAGCAAATAAACGTCGAGAAGCTGCATATTTAGCAGCTATTGGCAAGTAAACAGAATTACTAATTAAGTAGTTATGATAGAATCCAATCAACACAGAAGGTTATAACGCCAGACCCCTAAAGGTGATTAATACCTACGGACTATACAACGGTCAACCTTATTTAAGGTCAGGAGAAGGAAAAGGGCTAGCTATCAAATAAGGCGTACGAATAGATAGTATAACTTTCTATTTCTTTATTATTATGTGGACAAAAGAAGAACTAGAAAAGAAAACAAAAGAAGAACTAATAAACATTATTATTAAAATGCAGATAGATATTCGAGAAGAAAGAGATGAAATCTATCGCAGACGTTTATTAGATACTTTTTAAAAATTATTCATTCACTTAAATAAATCAATTATTAACAATTAAAATCAAAAGAATTATGAAAAATTTTATGAACTTTGTAGGAATTATGTTAGGTACAGTAATGTTGTGTGATAAAGTAACTGATGGAGGTTATAACTTTGAAGCTGGAATGAAACATCAAGAAGAAAAAGACGGTAAAGTTGAAGCATCAGCAGTTACTGAAGCAAAGAAACAGATCCAACAAGAACAACTTGAACGTGAATCTCGTGAAGTAAAACGTAGAATTCAAGATTGTGAAAAAGCTGTCTCTAGAGCAGAAAGATACGGACGTTTTGCATCAAAACACAAGAACATTATGAAAGACTTTTCTGAAGGACTGAAGAAAGCTCAAGCTGAATTTGAATCTACAGGTGATTACAAAGCTTGGGACAAAAAGTATTCAGAACTTACAGACAAGAAAGATGACGCTATCGCAAAAGCGAAAGAAGAAATCTTTGGTTCAAGATACGAAAATATCTATCTTTAATCAACATCCAAATTCTAAATGCTTTTATGCTAAATAGAATAAATGTGAACCCTGCAAACTATATAAGTCGCATTGTCGCATTGAGGAGTTCGGGGCAACATGAACTGAATTGACAGTTCTATTCAATGCTTTTATGCTAGTAATAGGATATTATGCCTACTGATCATGTGCTATAAATAGATCGTTCTTTATTTAAATGCTTTTATGCTAACAAATAGAGGATAGTCTCATAGACGAAAAACAGTAAGTATATCAAAATACATATACATATAGTACTTTTATGTCTATATTTCAATCGAGTCTCTAGCTTGCTAGATGAGCACTTGGTATAATATGTATTCTGTCAAAGACTATAAATTCTAAAGTAATAGCGGCTTTATGCTATTATATACTAGATTTAATGCTTTTATGCTCATAATCAACGGTATGTACTATTACTTTAGAATTACATATTAAGTATAGAGAGTTTGATCGCTCTCTATACTACTAAAAGAGTATATTGCACTATTATATCAACCCAATGATATATGAAAACTCGTGTATGATGTATATCTCTCTAATTGAGGCGTTATCCGATCTGCCAGGATATGAAGGCGCAGAGGTGTGCAAAACTCTTTATATTTACAACTTAAAATTATTTATCGTGAGCTATATTGCAGCAGATATGTGGGGTGAACATCTATTCTATAATAAACCTGTTAGATATGTTCATGAAACAACAAAAAGAAGTTGGTGGATAGATCCAAAACATAATAATTCTATTAGTGTACCAATAGGTACGGCTAAACTATTTAATGATGCAGGATTCTTATATACTCATTATGTACCATTTGATAAAAGAAATATGTGTTTTGGAGATAATCCTATAGAAATAAAAGTATATTGACTGTTAGGTCATTATATGCCTGAGCAAGACGAGCTTTCGCCGGCTCTACCTCCACTATAAAATAATAACAAGGGGGTATATATGTATTGATTGGCAGAAACAGTAATGAATAGGTCAATAACGTCAGAAATGACAAATCTTTTGTAACAGACTATACTCGTATCGCAGCGTGATACGATAAGTCAACGGCTAAGCTAATGTCGTAAAAAGCAGGTTACGGATCGTGCAAATGGATAGACACAAGTAGACAATACTGAAGAGTGCGGGTTCGAGTCCCGCTCCGTAAACAAATATTATCAAAAATTAAAAACAAAAAGTATGAGTATATTAAATTTATTAAAAGAAAAGACTGCTGATGAAAAACAGAACTTTTTAAATTCTATAAGATCTAAAGCATCTTCTAAATTAAAAAATACAGATGATAATAAAATATTAGATGTAATAAGTATAGTAGATGCATTTAATTCATCTTTATCTATCAATAGTTTAGTAGAACAATCTTCATGTGTTCCTAAACAAAATATAGTTTTACCTACAGAAATATTAGGTCAAGGTATAGATCAGATACCTTTACAAAAATATGATATTATCAGAGCAAAAATAGGAGGGTGTGAACATTGTGGAGTAATCTATAAAATAGATACTGAGATAAATATTGCTTGGGTAGTAAGTATAACTAGCGATATTACTTTAGATAATTTAATTCCTATTAAAAAGAGTAGATTATTTAAAACATTCTTTGTAGCTTATTTTCATCCTATATTCTTAAATAAAAACAATTATATTTTTTGTAATGTTTTTGATAATAAAGAAGAATTTGATGAAACTGTAAGAATCATTAAAAAGTATTATAAAACAAATTTTAGAGTATGAAAATAGATTATAACAAAACAGCAATCATTCCTTTAGATTATAGTAAAGGAAGTAAAGGTTTGTGACTAGCAGTTAAAAAGAATAATAAATATATTCTAAGATTACTAGCTATATTTGAAACATCTCTCATTGAACAAATCAAAATAAGTAATAGAGATTTGTTTGATTATAATGTATTTTATAGTCTAAAAGAAGCATTGTTAGATTATGATTTTACTTTAACTAAAAAGAATTATAATCAATTAGATGCTTTAGCTTCAATAAATGAAAAGAAACATTATGAACAATACTTAAAAACATTTTGTAGATGAAAAAGACTTTAAATCAATTAAAGGCAAGTAGAAGGAACTTATCTCTTATGCTTTTAGCAGGTATGATTACTAATCTAAAACATATCAAACATTTTGTTAGAGATACAGAAGTAGCAATAAGAATAGATACTTTATTAGCAGCTATAGAAAGACTTCAATCTTCAATTAAAGAAACTACTTATGAATCGTGGTCGGCATAAAAAGAATAAAAAAGAAGACAATATCTATAGTAAAGATACTATTTTATCTTGTATAAGGAGTGAATTAGTAGAACTATATAGAATATCTAAACAGCAACAAATAAGAACTTCAGATCCCAGTACGTACAAAGCAAGAATATACATTACCAGTAATACAGAAAGAGAAGAACCATATCTATGTATTATTAATTGCTATATCAATGATATATATTACATTGATAGATCAATAAAAAGGATAGAACTTATTTTAATTAATGGTACTATTAGCAATACAATATATACAATCAGATGTCACTTCGGATATAAAGAAACAAAATTTAAATATAAACATGAATAAAAAAGGCTTAAGAGGTTTTATTAGGAATAGATTGCCCAAGACTTGGGAAATTGTTCTTACAAGAGAACGTAAACTTACTGCGTTCATTGAGTATGTATATGAAGCAACTCCATCAGTAATGAAGGGAGGTAGAGGTTGGCGACGTGGTGTACATAACATTACAGTCGGATACAATAGATGCAAAATCTATGAAATGTTTCAAGCTGAAAAGAGTAAAGAAGGCTTGATATATTGGGTAGGCATCTATAATAAAATTAAAGATCTTGAACATCAAATGAATTAACATGGAAATTGTTCAATATGTTCGCTGGACTGAACCAGGAGAGCGAGAAAGACTACAAGAAGTAATGCAGCAATGCAGTGGAGAGATGGAATTTAGAAAGAAAGTAGCTTCTGAATTCAACATTAGTCCAATGGATGCAGCAGTTGTAGTAAAAAGATTCAAAAACGAATTTATCAAAATACTTAAAACAAAAGGATTATGTTAAAAGCAGGTATGTGGATCGCACAAGGTCCAGAAACTAATGTATTACTCCTTTTAAGCGGAGTAGAACCATTATTAGAAGTAGTAGGTGCAATTGATCTTAATTACTTTAAACAGAATGGTAAAGCTAAAGATCTTACTAAAGACAGTCCTGAAGTAGTAGATATTATGATGTATCCTGAAAAGTATACATTTGCATTACCATCTATTACTGAAGTAGTTGATAATGTAGGTATTGGTGATTTACAGACTCTAGAAGGCTTAGGAGAAGATTCTAGAAAAGATAAAATCATCGAAGAAGGTATTGCTTACTATAAATCAACTTTACCATTATATGGTGTAGAACAAGCTAAAGTAAGAACTAGACTGCATTTAAAAAAGAAATACAGCCTGAAAATGTCTCAAGCTAATTATGTATTCACTATAATTTGTAAAGCATTAAACAGAGAACCGTAATGAGCAATTTTAAGAGACTTATTGAAGCACTCAATGCTGAATTAGAGGAACCTTATAGGTTTACTTTAGACAAGATTGTATCTTCTGCTAATTTTGATACTAAAGTATTAGGATATGCAGATAGTGTATTAGATGATTGGGCAAATATACCACCTAATTTAAAATCTAAGATAGTTACTAGTAACACTTGCCTAAGTATCAATAAGTGGATAAATAGAAGACTGTGGATGGATATTCTTAATAATCTGTTAGAAGATAAAATATTAAGTCTTCAGACTAGATTAGTAAGAGTAAGGATTGCTATTAATATGTCATTGAAAATGGCATATCCTCTCAATGAAGAAGAGAAAGAAGAATGGAGAGAACATATCTCAGATGTATTCTATAAAAGATGTCTAGCAGTAAATAATTATTATTGCAAAGAAATTATAAAACTTCCCTTCTGAATTTAAGGATTGTAGTTATTGGGTTAACTACAATCCACTAAAATTTAGCTATATGACACAAGAAATAATAGATCTAGTGGAGCAAGCTAAACAAGGTTCTCAAAAAGCATTTAGTAAATTATACTATAAGTATAAAACTGATATTTGGTATACTATTATGGGTATAATTAAGAATACAGATGTTGCTGATGATTTAACATCAGTAGTATTTACTAAAGCTTATGAGAAATTATCTATGTATACTCAACATATTTCATTTAATATGTGGTTAAAGACTATTGCTGTTAATGCATCAATAGACTATATACGTAGAAACAAAAAAGAGCAATTAAATAACTATGTTGATGAGGATGAAAATCCAATTCAACTATCTGCTTTAGAGAGAAGTCCTGAAGAAGATTTAATTCTAAAGGAAAAACTAGATATAGTCTTACAAGCTATACCTACTCTTAAGAGAAAGTATAGAGATTTAATTAATGCTCGTATAGATGGTATGTCTTATAAAGAGATAGCCAATAAGCTTGCAATGAATGAATTAGCTGTAAAAGGTGATTTAAACAAAGCAAGACAAAAACTTAAACAGAAAACAGATTATTAACAAACACTTTCAACAATATGACTAGTTTTTGTTTACTCCTTTTAGGAGCATTAGCATCTTTTATCATTTCTAGAATGTGTAAAAGTGCTAGTTTGTACGTATTCTTAGTATGCGTACTTTTACTAGGCTTTGTTGTAGGTACTGGAGTAAAAAAGGTAGTTGCAAATACCTCAGATACTCCTTCTCAAGAGTTAGTTGTTACTATGGCTCCTAATCCCACATCTCAAGGTTCTACTGCTTTTGTAGGGACAGTAGATAACCAATCTTATGAAATGGGTCAGGAAGACGGAGGTGAGACGTTAGTAACAACTGATAGAGAAGATATACCTACCATGCCTAACAATGCAGAGATAGAAGATGACAGTTGACTGCACTTAATTTCATAATTTAAGTGTATTAATTGTTAAGTTATTAATTTATTTAAAACATAATCAATATGGCAAAAAGAAATAAAGGTGGAAAGACTCCAAGTGCAAAAGCAGCAAGAAATTTAGAAGCTTTGAAAAAAGCTAAAGAAGCAGTAGAAGCTTCAGCTAAAGTAGAAACAACAAAAGTAGAAGATTCTAAACCAGAAGAAAAGAAGCCTGAAGAGAAACCAGCTGAACGAAAGAAAGGTGGTGTCTATCAGACTCCAATGGGTAAATCAGCATATGAAACTCATATGTTGTGCACAAAATCACCGTATATGAGTCTACTTTCTCTTAAGATTGAGAAAGACAGTAAAGGCATTGAAAATATCAAAGCCGAGTGGAAGAACAATGAAACTAGTGAAACTACTAGTGTTCTCTTCCCAGTATCTAATGTAAAGGAGGGAGACGGAATTGACGTCAAACGGATTAAGGAAGGAATTAAGAATCCTATTCCTGCTGAAGTTCCTGAAACTAAGCCAGTTGAGGAGCCAAAGAAGGAAGATCCTAAATCTACACCTACTGAAAAGAAACCTAAACAGCAGAAGCCAAAGAAGGAAAAAATAGAAGAAGTAGAAGCTGAAGAAATTGACATCAGCAATGCTCCAACTATTAAACCAGCAGCAGCTCCTGCGCCTAATATCGTAACTCAAAACAGTGACAGAATTGATGCAAATCACTCAGTAGATTTGATGAATGCAATTCTGAAACGCCGTGAAGAGATTAAAGACGATCGGGCAATGTATCAAGCAACAGGAAAACAGGCAGACCTTATGATGTTTGTATTGATTCAGAAATGGAATGACCAATTCAAGAATGATGCAAAAGAACAAGGCTTTACTGTGAACGAAGAAATGTTTGCATATTTGAATGAAACAGCTTCTTTGTTCCTCGGTGTTAATTTGCTTCCTAGCAAAACATCTGATGGACAGCTTGAGATTAACTTCAAAGATGCTGTCGCAAAGACAAATCCTGAAATGCAGAAAGCTTTAGAACAAGACGCTAAAGTTCCGCAAACTCAGGAAATGCCAAAACCCGAAGAATGTGTCACAGATGAACAGAAAGTAGCAGCAATGTGTACTATTATGAACATGCGGCACAAGCAGAAGTCAGGAGGTATAGGTAAGAATGTAGCAAATATGATTGAATTTGCACGGGAAGCCTATAAGCTTGATAAAAATGCAGAACCAGCACAGGTATTAGCAACTGTATTGCTTAAGATGAAAGAAGCAGGACGGAATGCTACATTGCTTGAAGGTTGTGCAAATGCTATTTGGGGCAATCTAACAGGTAATTTGTCAGTTTTAGCATCTCATGCTTGGCTTAAGAATCAATTAACAACATACAACGATGCGCAAGTTGCTAATGTTGTGAAAGTATTCTTAGCTAAGAAGATTACTGATGAAACTGCAAAAAACAATAATTACGAAGAAGAAGCAAAACGGTATTCTCAATTAATTAGTGGAACTAATGACGATCTGATCAATCGTATTATTACTTCTGCTAACAATGAAGGTAAAGATGAAGACAAACTTGTATATCCGGAAATCAAGGGTCTGAATCTTAAAGGTAAACACATTTCAGCAATAAAGACTGTAAACAATCTGCGGATTGCTTATGGAGCAGAAATGAATGACAAGATGTTGAAACAAGTAATGCAGAAAGTATCTAGCTTGTACACATCAACCTCTTTGAATCCTCTTACTTTCTATATTGAGAAATCTGCGTATGCTACTAAAAAGTAACAACTAACGCATTATCAAAATGAGTAAAAAACCAACAGTTTTATTTACGCTAGCAATGCTAGCTTTCGGTGGATATGTAGGATTTGTAACTAACTATACGAATACTGCCACCGCACATGAGTATGTGATTCCGAAGTTCACAGATGTACCTCGGGCAAAAGACTTTAATATTGATATTAATTTGAACGATAACGCTATAAAATTAAATGGACAAAGCAACCCAGAACAAAATATCAATGTTGAAATCAAAAAGAAAGACAGTATCATCTATCTAACTTCTATTGTAGAGAAGGAAGTACCTAAATACATTAAGGTAAGAGAACTGCCATCAGTTAAAGAGAATAAAACCACTTGTACGGATATTCTCCAAAGACTGAAACAACAACAATCAGAGAAGATAAATCTGAGTCGCAACTAGAATAGCCAATGCGATTATAGAGCTATAATGGTATATATCCAGAGATATCTAAATCAAAGGATTAGAAAGTAAATGGTTAGATTACTTTCTTAAAATTAAGATAGTACAGAATATTAGTAGGAATAGAGTATAGCTACAACTATAGGCTATTACTGAAAGTATAATAACTTATTGTGTCTATATACTATCTATAGACTGAAGGAGCAATAAGATAGAGGGAGAGCGTGTACAACCCTCTTGTTTTTGGTGAGAACCGACTGGAGACAGAAACAGAAGACGCAATTAGTAGAGAGCAGTCTACAAAATTAAACAGTACAAGGGGAACGAAATCCTCTTAAGTTACTCGCAGACTTATCATAGTTTGAATCAAGAAGGAGTAATAAACACGATGATGCCCAACAAATCGTAGTGTCCAAGACTACGTGCTAAACATTATCGAGCATATAACGCTCTAGGGTAGCTCCAAACTCCCCTTTATGGCACAGACCATATAAAAATGTCAGTATAGTGTTCTATACTTATCTAAACAGTTATATTGTAACTTAATACGTTTAGAGATAGTATATATGAAGGTACTTAATTATAATATTATAGCACTACTTATTGAAAAAATATTGATAGATTACCTGGATTAGGCGTAAAGCCTATGCGCAATGTTATGTTAATCAGTACATAGCTAATCCTAAGCTTGTATTACTATACACTCCAGTATAGAGGGATAGAGTGACAAAGTGAGTAGTAGATTGTGTGCCTATTGGCTGAGTAGCAATGATCCAATATTAATAAATAAGGAATCCTGCAACGGACCTCTTTAGGAAATAAGGAGTATGTGAGTTCAAGTAATATTATAATAAACTCAGTTGTTATCTATCTGAGTATAAACCTAGAGTGCTTTGCAACAGGAATATAAAGATAACTAGCGGATGAAGTGCGCAATAACACTATTTCAATACTAAGTGGAAGACATAAAGCTTAGAAGTACTAAATAATTTTATCCAGAAGCATAACTGGAGTTTTATCAAATTTGCACAAGGTGAGATACTCTATCCTTAAGAGTATATGTGAAAGTGAGCATCGCCCTACTCCCAGGTTGAAGAGAAGCAGACACATTAAGAGACGGACACGAAGCAGACCGGAGAAAAATCTGTGCATTGCACTAAGTAGTAGTCTTAACGGGAAGTGACAGAATGTAAATCTATTTAGGAAGTCTCTATTTATGAGAGAATAAACATGTTTAACTTAACTAATGAGGAAGTTCAATGGTAGGTTTTAGGACGAGTAGTGATAAGAAGACGAAAGTAAATCCGAGCCACCCTCGACTGTACAATATAATTGCTGACATTTGAAACATTTAAAGTATATTGCGCAACAATATATGTAAAGTGACGCTGATTCCTTACATTAAAGGATGATAGGTGGAAATCCTAAAGTTATGTGCAGAATAAGAACAAAGTCGTAAGTACACGCAGCCTTAGAATAAACTATTAGACTATAGAGTGGGTGTTTTGAAACATAAACAGCTCAAAATAAAATTCGGTAGAAGTATTACCGATAGTGAAGTAACAGTTGTAGGTTATGAATCATATACAGTACTCCTTACTATAATAGGAAAAAGAGCACGTTATAGTTGCTGTTAGGCTCTTTAAACAATCAGAAACTAGCATAGCATTCGATTTTCAGATAATTTCAGTTATAATGTTATTTGATAGGTATAAATCTCCTACCGTTGGAGTCCCGTTGTACCTCTTTAGGTATTAACTAGCATAGCATTCGATTTTCAGATGTCGAATTACATATCTTTTCATAGTTTAGTATTAATAATTTTATGAAGAACGGCTGACTCATCTGTCTCATGAGTAAAGTCCTACGGGGAATGCCGAGTGAAGTAATAACATCACGTTCTAGTAGTAATATTAATAATATAAAGACTTATCTTATAGTTTTCAGATTACTTATCAAATCTTAGCAGAATTTCGTTATAGAGTTTTACTGTTTGAATACAAGAAGTGGTTTTTAAGTTTTTAACAAACGAATAGATATTAGACGCTATTCCACTTAGATAAAAGAACTCTATAGCTTACTTTTAAATAAACTTAGTATTAACTTACTCCGTAGGTGGAATCAACCACGGAATCAAGAAAGGAGAGATTATGGAAACAACAAAATATGAAAGCGTGTTCAAAAATCCAGAAGGTTTTACTCAGCAAGAAATTACACAGTTACGTACTAAAGTAATTGCATTTAGCCGTGCTTTAGTTGGTCGGCGGTTGGCAATCCCCGTAAGTGATAATTTAGATTTGAATTACAAGAAAAAAATGGCTGGTGATATGCCAGGACTTGTACTTGCAAATCCGATGAAGAAGTATATGATTGAAACTGTTGATTTGTTCAACGTAGATATCGTACGGACTGCAAATGGTAAGATTGTTATTATGTTTAATAATGACGAAAAGTTGCAGTTTGATTTACGGGCAGATGTAGATATCGTATTGAAAGCTGGTCCGAAAGATGTTCAAGATGCTATCTTGAAGTTTGAAGCAACTGGAGAACGGTCTCCGTTCTGGAATGTTAAGATGGTAACAGAAGTTGTCACTCAGTTGAATCAGAGTAATTTGACTGATCTTAACAATTTTATTGATGAATTGGCAAATCAGGGAGCTTCTCTGGAACAAATCAATAAGATTACTAAGGACGACACTACTGCTTACTACAAGAGCATCGACGAGTAATTAATCTTAAGTACATAAAGCTATGGCAACAAGTAAAAAGCCAATAGATTCATATCACTTGCAAATGTTACAGCTAATTATGTCTGATCCTCGTATTCAAAATAATTTGCTAATGGATGGGAGCAAAACAATTAAAGTTGAATATGATGGAACAGTATTAATAGGACACTACAAATATGGTTGGGTAAATAAGTGGTTTAATTCCTATTATGTAATAGACTTTTTTAGTTTAGTACAAAGAATAGCTTTTATCATCACAGGTGTAGAAAGTAACAATTGTGATAAGTCAGGTTTGGTTGGGTTTCTGACAGAAGCAATTGATAAAGTACTTAAGAAAGATGAAAAAGAAAAAGTAATTGAGTTATTATTGTATTATTGTACATTACTTGATGAAAACAGTCCATTGAAATTGACCTACGATATTACAAAAGACGGCCCAGGCTTTGATAAAAATATGGGTAATAACAGCAAGCGACGCAAAATGGTTGGGGTAGCAAATGCTTGCATAGATTTTGGGTATGAAAGAATACCCGTCAGTTTACATGTTGAAGGAGATTTATAGTCGAATATATACATTTGGTTGGGTTCGTATTAAGTAGAAAATAATTGAAAATCAACATAAAATCAGTAAGAGTGTATACATTTGGTTGGGTTCGTATATACTCTTACTTACTTGCCTCTGATAATGTTACTAAGGTAACTAAGTGTTGGAAAGCCGAGAGAAGAAGAATCGGATGCCGTATCGAGATGTGACAGAGGCGCTAACTCTTTGATCTTGTCTGTCTTATTTCTTAATTTTATTGTTATTTATATCAGCGGTCTGTGAAGATAGCTGATATTTTAAGTTATTAGACTTTGATCAGTCTATTAACTACACAGGTAGACTTTCTAATATACTATGTAATTAACTAATTGTCAAATTATTAAAATCAAGTATATATGAAAGCAAATAAATTTATTGAACAGCGTGATAAACTATCAGCAGATATTACTAAGTATTGGAATATTATTTCTATTGAGAATGTAGTAAATCGTAATTATCAGCGTACTTACGATTTGAAAGAACTTTATAATACAATCAAAGGTCTTACAGATGATCGAGTAATTGTTAAATTAAAGATACTATGTATCAATATGGGTATAAAGAAATTTAGTGATTTACCAGCTGATTGTAATCAATTAGATGTATTTAAATTATGTGAATTACAAGAAATGAAAGTACATCTAAGTCGTATACGAACTTTGAATCCTGTTCTTAAGTCTAAGAAAGGTAAAAAAGCTCTGAATAAGACTGAAGTTTTAACTTCAAACTGGGTTAAAGCACGAATAAAAGAACTCGATTTAGAGATTCTGAAATTAAAAGAGAAACTTACTAAGTTCAATGAAGAAACAGAATTTGATGATTCTGCTGCTCCAATGTGCTTAGCAGCTTAAAATATAATAAGGAAGCAATAGGGAGAGTACGTACGGAAAATCTTAAAACATTAACCTATTCAGCTTCCTTTAGTTTTTAACTATTAAAATCAATTGTTATGAATCAAGATACTAGAAATAAGAAAAATGCTAAATACCAGCAAAACTTACAGAAACGTTATGGATTAACTAAGTCCTCAGATTATAAAGCTATGTGTAGTAAAGGAATATCTTTGTCAGAAAATATTAAACCTATGACAAAGGAATTTGTAACTACTCGTCGTCATGATAAAATAGTAAGTAGAGAAGTATATACTTATAAATGGACTCCTGAAGCTACTAATGCACGAAAGGAGTATCATGAAACTAAAAAAGGCATAGCTAGTATTCCTAAGAAACCTACACAGGTATCTGATAAAAAGGATAAAAAACAGTTATTAGAAGAACGTCCTTATTCTGGTTACCATAAAGAATTGGTACAGAATCTATATGGTAGCAATAAAGCAGAAAGTATTGCTAAACAACAAGCTTATAAAGCAGCTCACGAAGAGAAAATTAAGAAAGTAGCTAAACAACTTGAAGAATTCAAGATGTCTAAGAAGCTACAGTATTTAGAACAAAGACCGTATAAAGTAGTTATAGCTACTACAAACGATAAAGAGTTTAAGACAAGCTACTCTAATCTACCTATTGAACAACTTACTGAAGTAGTTACTAAATTGAATACAAAGTTATCCGATAAATATAGTAACTACGAGTCTATTACGATAGTAGATAGAACAACTTTAGAAAAGAAATGCTTTGCTAAACATTTGCCAGAGATAAAGCAAGCAGCGTAGAGCGACAGACTTTTAGCAGGATAGTCTATAAAGAATCCTGCCTCAAGGGGTGTTCAGCTAGCAGGCAAGCGCAGGGTACAGGGAGGAATATTAGAGAGACTCTAATACACTATTTATAGTGCTGCAACCAATCGGCATCATGGGTTCGATTCCCATACACTCCACTAAATTTATACGCTATGAAGATAAGAGGAAAAACAGTATATGTCTATGATATTGAAGTTTTCCCAAATGTATTTCATTGCACAGCAAAGAATACTGAATCAGGAAAGTTTCATAAGTTTGAGATATCAAGCAGAAAAAATCAATTATCAGAATTAGTTGATTTTTTTCGTGTACCAAATGTTAATATACCATTAAAATTTGGAGATCTCTATACTACTGAAACTCAAATTGATTCAAATAAAATCTTTGCAGGATATAATAATTTACATTATGATAATCCTATTATTAATTATATAATAGATTATTATAATATACTTAAAAATAAACCATATCTAAGGATATGTGATAGTATTTTTAACTTAAGTAGAACTATAACTACATCTCAAGCAGATGACAACATAGAAGCATGGAAAAAATGGAAATATCAAGTATGGTATGATTCATTTGATATACTTACTATGTTATATTCACAGAAATTGCGTGTTGGATTGAAGGAAATGCAAGTAACTATGCAATATCCTAATGTTCTAGAATTCAATGGAGACTTTAATAAGTTTCTAGAAGAAGATAGAATAGAAGAGATGATTGAGTATAATGTGAATGACGTTAATTCTACTGAAAAATTATTAAATCTGTGTTCTGAAGATATAGAATTAAGAATAGCTATCGAAGATGAATATAAAGTAAGAGTATTAAGTAAAGATGGAGTAAACATTGGAATGAAAATTCTAACGCAGAAATATCTTGAAAAGACTGGTCTATCATGGTGGGATATTAAAGATTTAAGAAGCCCAGCAGATGTCATAGACCTAAACAAAGTAATATTGCCTTATATAGAATATAAAGATCCTATACTTCGTAATGTACTATCTGATATGAAAAAACAGATAGTATCACCAGGTAGAAAAGGATATGAAAATAAATTCGTATTCAGAGGATTAAAGTATTCTGTAGGAGTTGGTGGTATTCACTCTGAAAACAAACCTGAGATAATTATTCCTAAGGAAGATGAAATGTTAATAGATATTGATGTTGCATCTCTGTATCCTAGTATGATAATAGAGTATAAATTCTACCCAAAGCATTTGGGTCCTGAATTTCTAGAAGTTTATAATCAAGTTAAAGATGAACGAATAGAAGCAAAACATAATGGTATTAAGACTAAAGATAAAACGCTTAAATTAGCATTAAACGGTCTTAGTGGTAATCTACAGAATGAACATAATTTCTGTTATAGTCCTTTCGCAGTAATGCAGATTAGAATAAATGGACAATTACTATTACTTATGTTAGCAGAAAGATTATCTGATATTGGCTGTAGAATAGTACAGGCAAATACAGATGGTTTATTTGTTCTTCTTAAGAAGAATCTGTATGAAAAATTACAAAGTATATGTAAGGAATGGGAACAACAAACGAGATTAACCCTAGAGGAAGATCGTTTTGAAGCTATGTATCAGTATGCTATTAATGATTATATAGCTGTAAAAGAAGGTTATCAAGCAATGAAGAAATTGTTTGAAACTGAACCAGAAAAAGCTCTAAATAAAAAGAAGAAGCCTTATACTTCTTTAGATATGATTAAAGATGATTATATCAAAGAAAAAGGTATGTTCATTACTAAGGTATTACTCGGTAAGGGAATGTCTGCAAAGATTATTCCAGAAGCTATTAGAGATTATTTTGTTGATGGTATTCCTGTAAAAGATACTATCTACAATTGTAAAGATATTAAGAAGTTTCTTACTTACCAGAAAGTAGATAAGAAATTCTCTGTAGAATATAATGGAGAACTGACACAAAGAATCAATAGATTCTACGCATCTACTAATGGTCCTTATTTATATAAATGTAAAATAGTAAACAGAGATATTGAGATACCGCAATATCTTGTATGTCTCAAAACAGGAGAAAGTATAATAACTACAGATCCAAATCAGTTTTACTATAATTCTAATGTAGAACAGATATTACCTTATAGTTCAAAGATTATAACTAAAGGTACTAGAGTAGACTATACTAATCTACTTACTGCATCTGGTGTTACTATACTAAATAAATTTGATAATAAACCTATAGAAGAAAGAAAGATCAATTATCGCTACTATTTAAAGGAAGCGTTAAAGATCGTTGAAGAATTAAAACCAAGACAACTAACGTTGTTTTAACAAATATTTCCAGATTGTATCAAAAGTTAGTTCATAAAGTACTATATTATGATACTAGAATTAGATACAACATTATTAGATATTTTTGGAGAAATATCAATTAATCAGTTAGTATTTTTAACTCTTGTGTTGAATGATAATCAAAGTAATAATCAAGACGTTCACAAGTTTCTCAGCCGAATAAGTGAAAACGACATACAAGAGTTAATCGACAATGACCTTATCTCCTTTACTACTTCAGGAGATAATAAAATTTATAGTCCTACAGAAAAACTATTGTCAAGTACAAAACAAGATAAGACATGGTTTGATGAGTTCTATGAAGTATTTCCAGTGTATGTTTTAAGACCAGATGGTACTAAAGGTTTTTTACGATCTAATATAAATAAGTGTCGTAAAGAATATAATCGTATCGTAGGTAAATCTAGAGCAATGCATGAACACCTTCTTCAATGTCTTCAATATGAAATTGAAAACAAAATGATAACTGGTAAAATAGGTTATATGAAGACGATGTGGAAATGGCTCACTCAACATGAGTGGGAGGTTATTGAAGAGCAAATGAGTTATGAATCTGAAACGCCTGTAAGTTATGGAGAATACGGAACAGAATGCCGTTAAAATACTACCTTTTGAGTCAATATCTCAGGTAGCAAATAAATCCATAAACTACATTAAAGCTAGAAAAAATCATAGTATAGTATCCTTAAAAACTAGATGGGATAAATTCAATAAAGCTACTGGCGGAATTGAACCAAATATGATATTTACTATAGCTGGTATATCAGGTAGTGGTAATAGCGCTTTTTATTTTAAATATTTTAAATATTATTTAACTCTTATATTGTAGTTACGTTATATACATATTATTAAATATGTAATTATATGAACTACAATTATTTTGATACAATAGATACAGAAGAAAAAGCTTATTGGCTAGGTTTTCTATTTGCAGATGGTAATTTATCTGTACCATCATATACTACAAAAGAAGGCAAAATTAAAAATGGAAGATATAAAATAAGTCTTGAATTAAAGGCAGAAGATATTGAACATTTAAAAAAGTTTGCAAAAGCTATTGATTATGAAAAAGAAATAAAGATAGTTAAATGTAGTGGTTATGATGATACAACTAAACGTTGCAGATTGATGTTTAACAATAAACATATGTGGAATACATTAAATAATTTAGGATGTACTCCACGAAAATCATTAACTTTAAAATTTCCAAATATAACTATATTCTCAAATTATTGGTTAATATATAGTTTTATTAGAGGTTATTTTGATGGCGATGGTACTATATCTTACTGCAATAATACTCATAATAAAATGCAAATAAAAGCTTTAGGAACCTCTGAGTTTTTATCAGAAATGCAAAAACAACTACCTTTAGAGTATGATAATATTCTTTATCAAAGAGAAGGTAGTAAAGTATATGAATTATCTTTCAATGCAAAAAGAGGAGCTTATGTATCTAGTATTTTATACAATGGAGCAGAAATCTATTTAGAAAGAAAATATTTAAGATATAAAGAATTTTGCCGTCTATATAAGGGATTATATAGAGAATTATCGAGCAAATACGGAAAAGACCGAAAAGTTAATTCCGTGGTAAATAGTTAGATTGCGGAAGGCTAACTATCACCGTAACGCATAGGAATTGAATAAATATAATATTCCCAAGAGTGTTCGACACCCCAACTGAAATAAGTGGGTGAAAAAATATGCTGAACTGGGTTGGAAATAACCAACCGATAACCAATGAGAGAAATCTCCAGAACTATTAGATAAAAAACTAATAGGATAACAACATTGAAGAGCTCAGTTGCAAATATGTTAGTAATGGATTTAATTGATCTTAATCCTGATCAGGATATCGTAGTATTATACTTTAGTTTAGAGATGGTAGACTACAGAAACGTTGGTCGTGTAATAAGTAATAAAACTAAGAAAACTGTATCTGAATTGTATAGTTCAGTAGAAACACTTAGTGATGAAGACTTGTTAAAAGCTGAATCGGCAGCTGAAACCATTAAGAAATACAATATATACTTTGTTGATAAAGTATGTAATGTAGAAGAAATAGGTAATACTATAGATTACTTTCATAATACTGTAGCTAACGGTCGTTGGCTAATAGTAGTATTAGACCACGTTCTTCTAGTAAATGGAGAGGGTGGAGAAAGAAGTACAATAGTCGATTTACAGAAAATGTTTATACAGAAGAAAAAACTTTCTAATACTAGTATAATACAGCTTTCACAGATGAATCGTAATATTGAAAGTCCTGATAGAATTAATAATCCAAGCACTCACTTTCCAATGAGAAGTGATTTATCAGCATCTGATGCAATATTTCAAGCTAGTGATTTTGTTATTGCTGTTCACAGACCAGAGATACTTAATCTAGCTATATATGGAGTACGTCGTCTACCTGTAAAAAATAAGGTTTATATGCATTTCTTAAAAGTAAGAGATGGTGAACCATGTATATTAGAATTTGAAAACGAACTTCAATATGGCAATCTAATTGAAACAAATACTGCAAGTGCTGAAGAACAAAAAGTAGTATTTAAACAAATTAAAAAAGGCTGATTATGAAAGGTTTTACAATTAAACTTCCGAAACAAAATATTGACCCTCAGGGTTCTTTGAAAAATCGTATATTAAACGAAGTTAAAAACCGCTTACCGTTTGCTAAATGGTATGGAATTCACACTCCGGAAGATCCGGAATACAGTATATCATATGCAGGTCCTGAAGACTTGCTATGTTTTGGATGCAATCGAAATGCACATTTCTCTGCATTCAATAAAAAATATTATCGACCGACATGTTCATATGATAATTCACTTACATGTCCGTTCGCAAATCGAGCATTTAAGTTGCGTCAATATGATGCTATTTCAGAATTTGATTTAGCATTGAAACGATTAGCAGAATATGCTAAGATCATGGAAGACTATGAAGAAGATCGTGGTTACGATTTTACTTACATGGGTCAACCTGTACGTATTTACCAGAAGTTTATTCAAATTGGTTATACAATCATTCCTATTGATAATCCTAGTCTGTTTTTGAATAACTATCGTAAAGCAGATAAAAATAATATAGTAAATGTTATTATTAATATTAGTAACAGTACTACTGTTAACAATATTCTCAACAATGAATAACGAATAACTTTACATTGTGTAAAATTTCAGTTTTTGTCAGATAATTTCAGAATCTCACAGGTAAAGCATTAACCTATTTTAATATGTTAATACTACCAAAAGAGAAAAACAAACCAAAGGTTAATAATCCAAGATTTTTAATCCTATTTGGTAAACCAAAATCAGGTAAAACTACATTATTATCTAAGCTTGATAATTGTCTTATAATTGACTTAGAGGGAGGTTCAGAATTTCTAGAAGCTCTCTCTATTCAAGCTCGTACTATTGAAGATTTAGGTAATATATCTAGAGCAATCAGTGAAGAAATCGCTACAACAGGAAAGAAACCTTATAAATATATTGCTATAGATAATGCTACTAGACTCGAAGAAATATGTTTAGGATATGCTAAAGTTCTGTATTGTCAGACACCAATGGGCAAATCTTATAAGGGAGATGATGTTCGTACATTACCAAATGGTAGCGGATATCTCTACTTAAGAGAAGCAGTTAAAAAAGTAATAAACATGTTTAAAAATCTTTGTGATAATTTTATTCTTATAGGTCATACTAAAGATAAGATGATTAATAAAGATGGTGAAGAGCTTATAGAAATGGCTATAGATTTAGTTGGAAGACTAGGTGATATAGTATGTGGTGAAGCAGATGCTGTTGGTTATGTCTATCGTAAAAAGAATGAAACTATTATATCTTTTGAAGGTGGAGATAACTCAGTAAGAGAAGCCAGAGCTCCTCACTTACGAGGTAAAAAGATAGTTATCGCAGAAAGCGATGAAAATAATGTTATTAATGTTCACTGGGATAAGATTTATTTAGACGAGTGTGCAGCCTGATTTAAAAACTTAAAAATATTGAAATTATGACATATAGTAAAGAACGTGCAGCAAGTATTAGCAAAAGTGATATTAAGTATATTCCCGCTGGTATTATTGAAAATGTAGTATTGAAGAGTGTAAAAACAGAGGTTTCTCCTAATGGTAATCAATTCTTAGAAATTGTTTTTGAGAAAGATGGAGCAACATTAACTCATACAGAATGGAAACCTACACTTGGTGGATTTGTAACTACAGAGGAACAGCTTCAAACAAAAATGGATAAACAGTATTCTCGTATGTTGCAGATACTTAACTGTTACTATAAAGATGAAGAGCTTGACTTTAATGGAGAAAGCTTTGAACAGTTTGCTCAGTGGATTACTGATATGCTGAACAAAGTAGATAAGAGTAAAAAACTTAGAGCTAAAATAGTATATAATGATAAAGGATATACTACTTTACCTAATTATGCTAAGTATACTTTTATTGAACCTATGGAATTGCCAGAAGGTAAATCATCTTCTATTGCTATGCTAAATATTGACCAATTTACAAAACCTGTTGTAGCAGATGAAGAAGTAAAAAACGATAACCCGTTTAGTGCAACTTCATCTACTACTAATACACAAGCTTTTACAGATAAAACAGATGATCTGCCATTTTAATATGAAGTAGATCATTATTAATAAATAAGGGTAGTGTAAAAGCTACCCTTATTCTTTTTTAATCATTAAAATAAATCATCATGGTAGAAATAGAACATATTCAAGATATAGAAAAAGATCAACCTGCAAAGTCTAGTGCAAAAGAACAGAAGTTAAAAGATCCTAAAGATTTAACTACAGAAACTCAAGATACTGATGCATCTGAAGCTACAGAGCATGATGAGCAGATTGAAAATCAAGAAGACAATATACGTGAAGATAGCACCTTAGTTAATCATAATACAGATGTCCATGATTTAAAGCCTGGAAATAGATTTTATGGTAGTATAAAATATAATAATCCTAAAGGAAAACAACAAGCACAACAAGGTATTTTCTTAGTATTAACTTCAGAGGTAAAAAGAAAGAAAGGACAATCCAGAGAATATACTATTACAAATTGTACTGGACAAGAGTACAAAGTGTGTAGTGGAGCTATTAAAATAGCTAATATAACAGATCTCAAAAAAAAGAAACAAATAGAGAAAAAATCACTAGAACAATTTGGAAGCAAAACAGAAATCAAAGAATTGCTTAACAAATTAGAAGAAGAATTTAAAAAGAAAGAGGAAAAAGAAAAGGAAAAAGAAGAATTAAAGAAAATTCAATTCTCATTTAGTTCACTAGAACCAGAAGACAAGCTTAAAAGTTTAATTAAAGCAGGTATGAATAACATCTGGATGGTTGGTCCAGCTGGTTGTGGTAAATCAACTATAGCTCGTAATACAGCTAAAGAACTAGATATTCCTTACTTATGTATTTCTTGTGGTATTGGTACTTCTGCAACAGAATTTACAGGATATAAATATCCTACTCGTGAAGCAACTAAGTTTGCTGAATTCTATGCTAAGAAGTCAATAATCCTTATAGATGAGATGACTGCACTCGATCCATCTGTAGCACAGGTTATTAATGCAGCATTAGCAAACGGTGAAATAGAAACTACTACAGGAACTGTCTTACGACATCCTGAATGTATTATTATTGCTACATCAAATACTTTTGGTAATGGAGCAGATCGTCAATATGTTGCTAATAACCAACTAGATGCTTCAACAATTGACCGTTTTACTGGAGCAATAATTGAAGTAAATTACTCTGTTAAATATGAGTCACAATTTGATCACGAAGTAGTAGATTATATTTATTTACTACGTGACTGCATTAAAATAAATTCATTACGCCGTATTGCATCTACTCGTATGATTCAAGCAGCAGAAAAGATGAAGAAAGTAGGTATGTTAGACTGGAAAGATATGCTTATTATTAACTGGTCTGATACTGAAAAGAATATAGTAAAACAATATATTCAAAAAGTAGAAGAAAATAAAACTAAACAAAGTACTGCTTCAATAATTGAAGCTATACGTAAAGATTTTTCAAATTCTACTGTAACAGCAAAATTTAAAACGGCAGCATAATGAAAAAACTGAATTTAAATATTAATATAAATTCATTAGATGAATTTTATAGAGAATGTGACAATATTGAAGGAGGTGATCCTGCTGAAATAAATAATATTGAAAGTAACGATAATCCTAGTTTTAGAGGATTATCTACAGCAGAAATATATGATTCTAAATATAGTTATACCAAAGGTCTAGATAATTTAAAGAAAATAGAAAAGGATATAAATCTAGGAGGTCGTAAACATAAATATAAATACGATGATTCTGATGGAGATGATATGAACTTTGATCGGTACATAGAAGGTCTACCTTGCCTAAAGAAAAGAATACCTACGCATGGTATAGGTACTGGTAAGTTCGTTAAACTTCATATTTCTATATGTGAGAATTGCTGGTGTTCAGCTGAAAATCTTATGATTCGTGCATATACTGCTATGAGAATAATAGATATGCTAGAATCCCAAGGATATCGTGTTCAAATATCTGCATATGCAGATAATGAAGATCCTGGTTATTTTAACGGAGAACCTATAGGATTTCTTGGAGTTGAAGTTATAATTAAGAAGTTTGAAGATCCTTTAATTAAAGGACAAATACTTACAGCAATATCTCCTTGGTTCTTTAGATACTGGATGTTTAAATTCTGGAATGCTAAATTTAAAATGAATTGGGGATACGGACATTCAGTTAGACCAATGAAGAAAGAAACAACTTCTGACATCTACATTCAGACAGGCGAAGCTTTAACTGATGAAGATGCAGAATCAACTATAGAAAGAATATCGAAACTATTTAATAAAGAAGAATAGTTTCAACTACTAGGAGGATCTGTAACAATCCTATATGGCACTATCAATTTAAGGATATTAGATAATTTATGGAAGCGTGAGCCTGCACAGCAGAAATAAAAATCTATCTCTGGATAGGCGTGGTTCGATTCCACGACTAGTAGCAAACTAAAACAGATTGCATATGTATAGTAGAAAGCGAGCAAAACTCCCAGATAATATTACTCTAGATTGGATACTTTCTAAAGTAACAGAATATGATATATATGCAAAATATATAGGTCAATTTAAAGTAGGTATGATATACAATAGTCCATTTAGGAAGGATAAGAATCCATCCTTTGGTATTTACTATAGTAAACGTACTAAACAACTACTTTTTAAAGATCATGGAACAGGTGAATGTGGTAATGTAATTAAATTTGTATCATTATTTACTGGTAAAACAGAATATAATGATATATTATCTGATATAGTAGATAAATTAAACATTACTAACAACACTAAACTCGTTAGCTCTAAGCAATATATACAGCCAACTGAAACAGTAATTGGTGTAGTACGTCAAGAATTTACTGATGTAGATATCAATTACTGGAAACAGTTTAATATTTCTATAAATACTCTAAAGAAATTCAATGTAAATAGTATTAAATATTATTTATGTAACGGAATAGTAAAGGGTACTTATAAACGAGAAAATCCAATGTATGCATATAAGGTCTATAATAACTTTAAAATATATAGACCATTAGCAGATAAATATACTAAGTGGAGAAACAATCTTACAGACTATGATATCCAAGGCTATGAGCAGTTGCCTCAGAAAGGTGATATATTATTTATCACAAAGTCCATGAAAGATGTTATGTGTTTGCATGAAATGGGTTATCCAGCAGTTTCTCCATCTTCAGAGAGTACATTTCTACCTAAAGATGTATTAGAGCAACTTAAGACGCGTTTTAAGCGTATTATAATACTTTTTGATAGAGATACTTCTGGAGTAAAAAGAAGTCGCAAATTAAGCCGAGAAACAGGCTTAGAAGCAATGTTTATTAACAAAAAATTCAAAGCTAAAGACGTATCTGATGCTGTTAAAGCAAATAGCTTTGAAGAAATAAAAAATTGGTTAGATGAAACTATTAAAAACTATAGGTAAAGTAATAGCATTACCTTTTGATTTAGCTCTAATACTTGGAAAGTTGTTATTAATTCCAATCAAATTAGTGAGTGTGTTGTTGCATGGAGAATTTACTGAATGGAATAAAAAACGTAAGTTTATAGCAAATTCAATTAAAGAAATGTTTAAAGCTTTTAAACATAATAAAGATTATTCTTTCTTACATTCAGTAGGATTTACGGATGAAAACGGTAATTTCTCTGAAAGAATTGAAACGTTTAAAATAACTAAAGATAGTGTACAACATTATATTGACTATGCTAAAGCAAGCCTTAAACAAGAAAGTGCGTAATGCTACTAAACAAGAAATAGATGGAATAGTATTTCGATCTAAATTAGAAGCTTATACATATTAGAAACTAAAGGAAGCAGATATATCAGCTGAATATGAACAGCATAGATATACTTTACTTCCTAAGTTTGTATATAATAACTCTACAGTTAGAGCTATTACTTATTTACCAGATTTTGTAGGAGATGGTTTTGTTATAGAATGCAAAGGATTTGCTACAGATTCTTGGGCAAACAGAGAAAAACTATTCAAGTATTATTTAAGCTTGAATGAACCAGATACTAAATTTTATTTAGTAAAGAATAAAAAACAAGTTGATGAGTTAATCAACAAATTAAAATCTTAAATTTTCAGATTATGGCAAAGAATGAATTTATTAAAATAGGAGAACAGATAATTGCAAAACCTAAAGGTGCTGATTATGATTTAATACCTGGTAAAGTATATGATCTAAGTTGGAATAGATGGGAAGATTCACCTATATTTAAAGAGAATGGTGAATTAAATCTACCAAAGAAAATCTATTCTACTAAAACTGATGACGTATTTAAGAAGCGTATTATAACCTATTTTAATAAAGCAAATACAAATACTACTGGTGTAATGCTGGCTGGCGTGAAGGGTACTGGTAAAACTGTGATGATGAAATTATTAGCTAAGGAATCAGGTTTACCTATTATCGTAGTTAATCCTGAATATCCAGAAAGTAAACTTATTAAGTTTTTTAAGTCCTTTACTACTCCAGTATGTGTTTTGTTTGATGAAGTTGAAAAGAACTTCAAAACTGAGTATATGCTAGATTTCTTAGATGGAGTTGAAAAGACTGCACAGAAACTAGTAATTATGACTTGCAATGATTTAAGCAAAGTTAGTCAGTATATGCAAGATCGCTGTTCACGTATTCGTTATTTACGTCGATATTCTCCTAATGAAAATGCTGCATTCTTACCAATGTTAGCTGATGATTTTGGTATTAAGAACAAAGAAGAAGTAGTAAAATTCTGTAAAGAAAATATTAAACTGCTTTCTATGGATAACATTGTTTCTTTCATGAGTGAAGTCAAAATGCTAGAAGATGAAGATATTAGTCTTCAGGAAATCATAAACATTATGAATATCTCTACTGAAAATATACCAACTAAAGTTAGTGATACTGTAGAATATGACGATGAGTATGATAATGAAGATAATGAATATAGTGATGATGATTACGAATGTTGTGATGCAGCATGAAAACAAATAAGGCTAGATATATTCTAGCCTTTTAACTTATATAAACATGAAAATATGCGGTATAAGTGATATACATGGTAATCTCATTGAGAATATACCTGAGTGTGATGTACTATGTATATGCGGTGATATAATGCCTTTATCTGTACAAAGAAATATCGAACAGTCTAGGCATTGGTTTTATAATAGATTTACTAGTTGGGTCAAAAGACAACCTTGTAAAAAGGTTATCTTAGTACCAGGTAATCATGATTTTATAATTGAAGATGCATATAATAGAAAATATCTTAATGAATTAAAACAAGATATTTATGTAAGAACAGATGATAAGTTAACAATACTTATAGATGAATTATATACATACGAAGATATTAAATTCTACGGTACACCTTGGATTAAACCAATTGAATTTCAAGAGGACAGATGGGCATTTAGTAGATTTGATACTTACGAAGATATACCACAGTGTGATATACTACTAACACATGATAATCCATTTTGTAATGAAGCTCTAGATGTTTTCTCCTTTGGAAAGAGTAAATATCATTTATATGGGCATTGGCATGATGGATCTAGTGACGTAAATTCTGGAAGATACAATTGTTCTAGATTGAATAATTGTTATAGTTTAAAAAAGAATTATGAATTTGTAGTGTTAGATATTATGACAGAAAAAGAAAAGAAACAAGTAGAACAAGCATTCTTAGATAAACTTATTAGTCAAGCATACAATAATAATGTAGCAGATTGGCTTAAGACATTTAAAGAAGTTGAACTACAACAAGATAAAGAAGATGAATTAGTTTGGGATACTTCAGCAGAAGTTCCTGAGTCAGCTGTAATTAGCGACATGGAGGATTAAGTATGAACAAGATGGTAATTGATACTCCTTACTATGAGGATATGTCTCGTTACTCTAATAGTGATATTGGATATTTTCTTAAAAATGGACCAAAAGGTCTAAAAGATTACAAAGAAGGTAAAGTAGCAAAATTAGATTATAATTTCCTTGAAAAAGGAACTATGATTCATGAATATTTACTTCAACCAGAAGAATTCTGGAAAGATTATATTATTCTTGATTTTGCAACACCTAAAGTAAAACAGCAAAAGGATTTATTAGATGAGTATCATAGACTTATGCAAGTAAATCCATTAGAATCTCAAGATAAGCTTAAACTATCTGCTTATAAAAAAGCTTATAGTAATAAGAAATCTGATGAGAAATGTATTGAAGAAGCTGAAGGTCTTATTATGATTTATCAAGATTACTTAGAATATTTAAGTAAAGTAGATGAAAATAAAAAGATAATTAGCTTTGCCGATTTACAAATGCTCAAAAAGATAAAAGAGAATATTCAGAATCATAAAAAAGCGAATGAGCTGTTGTTTAATTTACCATCTACTTTTGAAACTCATAATGAGTTCCATATTAATTGGGAAGTAGAAAAGTTTCACAATATCAAATGTAAATCTCTATTAGATAGAGTGTGCTTTGATCATGTCAATAAGAAGATAATTCTTATTGACTTAAAAACTACTGTAAATGTATACAATTTTAAACATTCAGTAGAAGAATACGATTATTATAGGCAAATTGCTTATTATGGATTAGCAATTCAATGGTATATGCAAGAGGTATTAAATCTTAATTCTGAAGAATATGATTTTGAAGCATATATTATTGCTATCGGTAAGGACGCTAATAATGAAATTAGAGTATTCAATATGAAAAATGATACTACTCTCAATGAAAAGATCGCTTCAATATCAGAAGCTCTCCGAAGAATCTCAGAACATATCAGTACAGATCAATGGGACCATACACTTGAGTATTACGAAGGTGATGGAACAGAAGAGCTGTAAATATTATGAAAGACAAAAAATTGTGGTTAAATATAGCAACAAAACTATTCTTACTACCACTAATAGAAGAAGAAAACAGTTTAAAATGGCTAAATAAAACCACACTTGGAATATACGTAGCTGACACCAATAAACCAGAATGGGAAAATAAAATAATTATATGCTATGACAGAGGAGCTTTTCCGAATGAACTTAAAGTGAGATTTAAGAAAAACAAAAATTCATATGCTGAATATACAGAATTAATAAACGGAAACGCTTACAAAGTCATAGCATTTACTATACCCCCACAACTAAAAAAAGATTTTACACATTTACTAAACGGAGAGTACACCAAAGTAAGTATACAAACTCAAAATAAAATATTAGACCACTGGGGACCAATAAGTAGTAAAGCTAGAAAAATAGCAACACATTTTTTTAACGGATACAATTATTCATATTCTGTTAAACCAAAATTAAATGAAGCTATTCTAAATCTAAACAATATACCAATAAAAAAGGCGGATTTTAATCCGCCTTTATCTTTTTTATAGCCACAAAGAATTAGTACCAACCTAACCTCGAATTATATTACAAATCATCTCTAATGTAAGAAATTGTTTATTTCCTATGAAGCGTTACCTATACGACCTAATTGTTTAGCTCCTGGAGTAAGTCTAATTGCTTGATCCAGCAACTTATTAGATACTAAATGTTTACCAGTACTATATTCTTCAAAAGGATCAAACATCTGCATAAATAACTTAAGTATATCATTTATATAACTCATAACAGGAAAAGGATCTTGGAAAAGCTTAGTAAAAGAAGTAGGTAAGACATAGAAAGTCATATCTGTAAATAATCTATAAGCCTAATACTTTATTACCCACAATATTTCCTATCCAAAGTCATGATCATCATCATCTCCAGGATTAATTAAAGCAAATATAGCATAGCTCAAAGCTGCAACTGAAAATTCAATAGCTGACTTAATTACGTTTCTCTTCTCGTCATCGGTCATAGTACTCCACTTCATCACCTCTATCTAAAGTTGTTTAGCTTTAAATATATTAGTAGCAAAGAAATTTATCATACCAGCTGTATATTCATTTCTAAACAGCCAAGAAGCAAAATCTCTATGCATACCACCTATTTCAGTATCGAACACAGAATCGTAATATCTCTTTTGATAACGTCTCATTACAGTAGGTTCAATCCATCTACGTAAAGACAAACCAATCCAACCATACCATTGAGATTCAGCAGCTACAGATGCTCTATCGCTATAATTACCGTGCAGTGAAATTAGTACCTTCCTAACCTTGAGTGAAAATAAGTTTTGCTACATTTTATCAAAATTAGCAACTTTATCATCTACTACTAACTAATTATTCTCATCAAAAGTTACATAATCATACATACTACCTATTACTTTACCATTATCGTCTTTAGCTTTCATAGTCATCAAACAAGCAGTTAGGAATCTGATCTACATCTCATGCTCACCCATCTTATTCGGAGTATATAAGATATCGCTAACAGAATGTCTCATAAAACCTTCTAATGATAAATTCTTATTTGATTCAAATATACCAAACCATTCAGCCAACTAATTTAATTTATTCTGTGGTACAGCTTTATTGACATCTGCTAGTAAACCGTAAAAGTTCTTAGCAAATTCTTTAGTAGCTCTAGCATAGTCTTCTTTCGTAGTATGCTGTCCTGCAACAGCTTCTTCTAATTGATTTACTTCACCCACCAATATATTATTGAGTGCTGCTACCATATTACCAGACATTACTCTCTTATTAGACATACCAACTATCCATTTTATTAATTTAGCAGTATCTATTACTTTATCAGAGTACGGTAATTTAATTTTACCCATATCTTGTACTCTATTTCCATAGAACACCTAATCCACCCAAGAATCAAACTAATTCTAAGTATTAACTTTATGACTGGATACTTTATTTTTATTACCTTTTAACAAAGAAATAACATTATCCTGAGTTTCTCTACTAGCTAACAATGCCTATGTTTGCAGTATTAAAGACTCCAAATCACGTTTAACTAAGTAAGTATCAGCAGCATCAGCCCATTTATAAAAGATAGTAGGTAAATCAAAAGATTGTTCATCTTCTGTTATAATCCCTTCTGCATAATAATACATAGGAATTTGCCGTATGCGTTTACCATTTTCGTCAACAAAAGTACCACGGATATCATCGTCTTGCATAGGTAGCATTTCTGTCTATAAGTAGTTCTTTATTGTTGACGTTACACCATCGCTATTTACTCTTTCAACACCTCTCTTAATAACGCTAGGTAACCTAAAGTTAAGACGTAATGAACGTGGCATTGAATAATCATATGTTTTTATAAGATCTAAAAATAATTTATACAACTACCATTTAGGGTCATTAGAGTCTTTGTATTTTAACATCTCCACATACTTAGCATTTTTATATATAGCAGGATTAGGTTTACGATACTTTTCATCTAAATCTCGTGTCAAATCATCTAATTCCTATCTTATATCAGCAGTAATAGTACCGTCTTTATACATAGAAAACCAAGATTTTCTTTTATCTGCACTAAGTTTAGCATTTTGTATAACTTTTTTTCTTTTTTCTTCATCCAATGGCTCTAATATAGATGCTAAATCTTCATCCATTTGTCTATTGTAACCTTCAATGTCAAATATAGGATTGTTTGTTCTAAGCCATTCTTCCCAAGCTGCTTGCTGTTCCTAAAAAGTTAAAGATCCATCAGAGAATATTCTGTTACGTTCTTTTTTAGATGCTTGCAAATACTCTCCACCAATTGGATTAACCAAGTAAATAACGCCATTGTCAGTTACTTCTACAAAATCATCAAACACCTTTCTCAGGTCACTAAAATTGGTAGTACCATACTTTGCTTTGTATTCTTTTAGTACTTTACTTATCTAAGCTCTTAATTTAATCATTCGCTGTTCTTTATCACTAATTGCAAAATCGAATCTTTGTACTATAGCTTGTACAAAAGGATCTTTAGATTCATAAACTGTACCAAAGTTAGCTAATATAGAATTACATTCAAACCCAGATTCAGCTACATGTCTTTGAGCATCTAACCATTCTCTAGTTTGATACTCTATATCATTACTGTTATCTCTTAAATACTGTTCTATATGTTGTTGAACTCTCAAATTAAAATCTTTATCTGATTCGTTAGGACCTTTTGGGTTGTTTTCTATATACTTCTTTCTTTCTTCGTTTTTAATTCTATATCTAACTATACCTACGTATGGTAGAATTTCATTTAAATATAGTTTAGAACCAATTGTATCACAAGCATCTAATATGTTTCGTTGTGCCTACTATAATTTATTACAAGCAGTTTCTATAGCTCTCACATTATCGTCTCCAAATATATCAGAATACCTATTAGCCAATCCTGATATTCTATTTACTATATCATAAGACGATGCTATTTCTCTATAGCTCTATAATACATTTAAATCCCATTTAGCATCTTTCCCTTGTTTATATCTTTCCTATATCTGTTTATTGAGTCTACCTAAATGATCAGCTGCATAATTAGTGTACTAAAGTAAAGCGTCTAATTCTGTCATGTTTGATATCTTTTCTAACAGATTTGCAGCATCTTTAGCTTGAGTGCGATAACTTCTGCGTAGCTTAAGAACCTGTTCTTGAATACTTAGTTTTTTCTATATAGTATTCATCAAATTAGTAAGTTCTTTGAGCATTTGATCCACTTTTTCAGTATCATTTCCAAAAATAGTTTTATCACCAAATATATTATATTCAACATCAAATTTAGTTTGTTGTGATTGTGTTATCTGATAGAAACCTTCTTTCTTCATTTGACTGTTAGCTTCTTCATTAGTACCAAACACAGTACTTAATCCTGCTTTACTTATCTTACCTTTATCAACGGAATACACAATCGGTATAATTCCCACTTTAGAAATAGGTATACCATTTTGCTATAGTATATACTTATACGCAGATAGCTGAAAATCGTAGCCGTCTTTTTCAGATTTTAGTCTAAATTTTTTACTAGTAGAAAACAAAAAGCCTCTCAATCTTGATCCTTTTTCATTGACTAGATACCCTTTATCGTTTTTCTTATTGTTATAATTTATTAATTTGGTTTTAAAATCCATTAATACATACTCGCCTGTTTTCTTATCTTTCAATATTAAGTCAGCGATACCAGCAACACCATGTTTAGGGTCAGCTAATACTGCTTCAGATGCAACAAAGTCATAATTTTGTTTAATATGATTAACTACATTAATTAAGCCTTTTATAGCTTCCCTAGACATACTATCTGTAAATAGTTGTATATCTAAATTGCCCTTCAATACTCCTTCTAAAACAGCGTGTATATTAGTACCATTGTTTCTAGCTTCTTGAGATATTTTAGCTTGCACCTGATCTTCCAATGATGCATCATAATTATCGTAATTAGCCTTTTCTTTAAAACCTGTAACAGATGTTAATACTTCACCTGTTTTTTTATCTGTAAATCTATGTTCTACTTCATCAAAGGTAACAGTGTTTGCTAAATTTTGTAGTATCTTTCTTACCTAATCCACAGATGGTATTTCTTGATGAAATACTCCAGACACTTTCTACGTATCGTCTAGCTGTTTACGAATCAAAAAACTATCTGTAATTTCGGCAAGCAAAGCTTGTTTGGCATATTTATTATCAAACAATTTTTTAACAAAATCTTTGAATTTCTACCACCAATTTCTAGCTTCCCCATCCATATTAGCCACCCTAATACCTACAGCTTGTACCAACTATTCTTTACCACCAAACGTTTCAATTCCTTCTTTAATTATTGGAGCATTAGAAAACATTTCTACATAGTAATGAGCATATTCGTGGGGAATGGTATCTTTTCCAGATTTAGTCATATCTATCAACGCTTGCATAGCATCTAAATCAATAGACCCAGCATATCCACCCTCTATGGCTTCTACAAATTTCAGTTCTATTTCTGGATACAGCTGTTGCATGATATATGCCATTCTTTGAGAACTACTAAACTGCTACGGGGTTTTAGCGTAAGGTCTAGAATATACTTGTTTGCGCAATTGCGCAAAAGCCTCCGAAGAAGCTTTTGCATAATCACCTTCATATTTATCCCACAAATAATATGCTTGGTTTTCTCCAACCATATCTTCAAGAGTTTCAAACTCTTTCTTTACTTGTTTATTACTAAAATTTGGACAAAACGGAGTCATATTAATTAATTTTTACATTTATCTTTAATAGCACTACCTTTCTAATCACTATCCTCAGATTCTTTATTGTTATTTAACTCATCACCTATCTAATTGTACAGCGCCTAAAATACAGAAGACTGTTCGCCGAAATAATTTACAAACGTATATATCTATTTATCAGAATTGTTTTTGTATATCTCTATAGCAGTATTTGCAGAATCACCAATGATTGCTATTTTCTAGCCATTTGCTGTGGGTATTTCAGTCTAATCTATAGATATTACATAAAATTCTTTATTTTTAAATCTAGCATAGTCTCTAACTGGCAAATGATAACTGAAAGAACTGTCCGCTATAAAATACACAGCATCTACAGTATCTACTAAAGCTCTTTGCTGTTCAGAATCATCATTGGCTTTTTGAGAATTGAAATATTTAGAATAATCTATACTTCCACTTAAAGCATCATCTATCTTATCTAGAGTAGTATTAGTATTATTCATATAAATAGACTATTCTTTCTCATTCAAACTATTGAATCCCAATTTATTAAAATCATTATCCTACCACAGTAAAGACCTTATAGTGCCGTCTTCACTAATGTAACCATCAGCTCTTAAAGCAAACGACTGTCTCTTATTACTCTTATATCCAAGTTTATTAACTTTATAATATACGGGATTAGAAAATGTTGTACCTGTTTTTTTAGAAATAGAAGACACTTTTTCTCCAAGACGATATAAGTCATATCCATTAGAAGTGGTTATTTTAATAAAAGGACTATAAGTATTAGTACTTCTATTAAATAACGAATTGGATCCTTTAGTAATAGTAATCACATCATTACCAACAACTCTTTTGATTACATATTTGTGATTTCTAGGAGATATAGTAGGAACATAATTATCATCAGATACAGCTAATAAGCTAATTATTTGGTCTTTTTCAGTATTAGTCATACCTGTTGTTCTACCCATGACATTTTCAGCAATATACTAATTAAATGTCTTTCCACCAGCTCTTAAGTTAGCTAAGTACTGTGGTGGAATAATATCGTATACTGTAGTTCTAACAATACCACCAGCATTTGAATCAGTACCGCCAGATACATAGAACATATAAACTGCAAAATCTTCAGCCCATTGTTTTATTTCAGGATCAGTGCTATTGAATAATTCACTTAAAGCTAACTGGACATTATTTTTAACGTCAGAATCTTCTTTAAACTGTTGTGTAACCAACATGAATTGAGGAACTTTGACATCTCCAAGTTTGTTATACTTAACAGCGTTGAACAAGTCTATTCCTTCACCTCTACGTAACGCTTTACGTTTAATAGCTTCATATCTTCCAGGAACGCTATTTTCACCATATGTTAACTTTGCTAAAGCTTTTCCGCCAAATCTCTCAATTATATACTGATTAAAGAATGGCAAATAAAGTACAGTTTTTATTTTAGGTCCAACCACTCTTAGGAATTCTTTACTTTGTCTACCATATAAACCCCATTCTTTACTAAGTTCATTAGCTGCATCAATATATACTTTGGAAAATTCAGGTAATAGTTTACTAAATGTGTCAAATATACCCATAACTCCCTTAGTATACTTAGCTCCTAAGAACGTATTATCATACATATCTCTAGGATTACTAAATGCAATATTGTACTATGAATTGAATTGATCTACACCTTGAGTAAAAGAAAGTAATTGGTTAATATTTACTCCATACTTTTTAGTGTCAATTTGGGCATTTGAAATAGCATTGTGATACTCTTTTGCTAATTCATACAACTGTTTAAACATGTTTGCATACGTAAGCTAATCTTTAATCCATCTTGCATCACTCTTAGGTCTAAGATTACCCATTAGTACATCATGTTTAGTTAATTCAGAATACTCTTTTTCTGGGGTATCTTCAGCATTTAAGGACTTTAATCTATCGTTATAATCTTCTATAACAGAATCCATAAAATATGTACCATTTTTTTCCTAATCTGATACACCAATAAGTCCTTGTTTATAAGTTAGCCAGTTATCAGAAATTTTCTTGATGATGGGTTGTGTTAAGAATGCAAACGTATCGTTACCAAATCCTGATGCTACTAACATCGCCACTACATCAAAAGTGTAAGCGTTAACGTTAGCATTACCTATGTAATTATCTTTAGCTGCATCTACAAACGCATTGATAAGACCAGAAGTTGAATCCAGTATTTCTTCACCATATCTATCGAAAGTTTCACCAAGTTTTTGTAATCCTAATTGTTTGATAATTGGGAATTTGCGCATATCTAATTTAGCATTCTAAACAAAGAACTAGAATACACTATTCAAAGCCATAGGTCCAATACCTGCATCAGAACCTGAATTAAGTTTTTTCTACCTAGTTTGGAATACAGGGTTAAGATAAAATCCATCTAGATTATCAGGTAATCCATCTGCTTTACCACCTGAGTATTCTTCTAGTTCTTTCTTAGCAAAAGTGCTAATAGGTCCTGTTGCAACGTCCAATGGAGTGCTAGTAGCTAATGCGTGATCTAAAGAAGTTAATACGCCTTGATACATATCTAGTAAGAAATTCTACAATTTCTTAGAATCTGTATTATTTATATTATTAATTACTTCATTTATACCATACTTGATTTTTTGCATTTTACCGTTAACGACTTCATAATTATATCTAGCCAAGAACATTTTGTCGATATCGAAGTCAGAACCAGTAAGCGCAGTAATACCAGAAGGGAATTGAATCATGCTACCATTCAAACTAGGTGCCAAATCTACTATTTCAATAGGTATAGTTGAATTCTGTCCTTGTGTAGGAACACGATATGATAATGCAAATAACTCTTTATTGTCCAATATAAATCTACGTTGATCTTCAAAGTTATCAAAGTCATAACCTTTGACCTTCCTACGTTTAGCTTCCTATATTACATCATCGAAGAAATTTATAGACAACCTAACTTGCATTCTCTGATGAACGTTGCCGTTAGCATCAATCTCCCCAGGCATGTACAAATGTTTATCAGCATGTTGCTTCAGATTCATGAAATTATCGTAACCAACGCTAGTAACCTGATATAAAGCTTTACCAGGAGTAACAGTGTCAATTATCGTATCACCCATTTGAGCAAGAATACGAGACATTATCCAAGCGATATTTGGCATTGCTGCTGGATGTATTTTAAATTCACCGTTTTCATCAACTTGGAAAGCTGCTACAGTTTCGGCTGGTAGATTCTCAGTTTGAGCCATAGTCTGTAAAGACTTCATAAAAGCTTTTTTATCAACAATACCGTTACTGTCTATACCCCACTTCTTATTAAACTTATCAGAACCTCTTCTAGTAAGTTCGTCCAAAATAGTTTTATAGAAAGTTTGGAGTTTCTAACCATCAATAGTAGTACCATTAACTCTATATCTTCTATCTTTGGTAGTGTTCATCATAGCTACTTTCATAAACTGAGTCAGCAAGTTAGCATCGTTTGTATGATGTGAAGCTGTATTCAACTGGTCACCAAGTAAAGAGAAATACTGAGATTGAATTACTGAAGCATTTAAAGCAGCTCTATCTACTTTACCGTTAGAATCGAATAATTCAAAATTAGGTAGACCGCCGGACTTCACAGCAGTTTCTTGCTTAACCACATCAACATCGTTAGACTGCATAAAGTCATACAATTGTTGTACCTCATGACCTTCTACTTCTATCTTCCACAATACTTTGTAAGAAGATTTATCATATATAGGAGTACTAAGTCCATCCATTCTACCCTAATCGTATCCGTAGTAAATGTACTTAAGAGATGGCGATTCAAATTTGAATTTATCAGCTATACCAAAAATCCAACCTTTGTAATCACGTACTTCTTTACTATTTAAATCAGCTTTGTTAGCGTCATACGCTTTAGCTCTTTTTACTAACTCGTTATAGTCTATATTAAGTACTTTACATATATTATTCTAAATCAACCTTATAGTTCTAGGAGTAAGCTTATCTGATCCGAATTTGTCATAATAAGTAAGTAAATTATATATGGCTTCAGATACATCATTCCAAGCTCCTTTTCTTTGTTGTAGAGCTCTAAACATCTAACTAGTAACCCAACTTTGAGCGTCTGATGGGTCATTTTTAAGATAACCTTCATAACGATTTTCAAAGTCTTTTACGGCAACATCTAACAACTGTGCGTCAGACATTGGTTCGCCGTTAATCATTACTTTCAAACGCTTTTCATCTCTAAATTGTAATAAGCGATTTATCAATTTAGCTTTACGATAGTTATCTTTGATGTTACCGTCAGCATCTAATACATCAGAAGTATCAATACTTACTTTTATGTTATTATCTTCCAAATATATTTTAATCATATCTTCAGATAACCCAAGAGCTCTGTAAGCTTCACCTTTGTACTTAGCTTGATTTACAACCATTGTGGTATTTAAAGTAACAGAATTATACGTACTACTATCAAACAGCCTGTCTTCTTCGTCAAATGCGTTTCTCATAGTACCTTTTTCTGAAGTAAGAGAAGTTGTAGAAACAATACCTGAATATCGTTTAGTCACACCATCTATATTTTTATGATATGCGATATCTCCGTGGCATAGTTTCTCAAATTCTGATATATCTGACATACCTTGTATTACAGCAGAACCGATAGCTATATAGTAATCATTACCACTTAATTCGTTTACATTAACAGATTGTTTATCATAAATGTATTTTTTAATTAAGTCTGAAGGTAAATAACGATTACTGGTTATATTACCAGCGTCATCAACTACAATGGCTTTCAATTGTTGTAATTTAACTATCGCATATGCTATATTATCATTTAACATACTTCTTATTTGTGCTCTAATACTTTCTCTATTTATCATACTATAAATATAATCTATAGAGCTTTGACGAGAATCAGTATCGAACACATTAGAAGATATTTTTTGTACCATATTAGAAGAAAGGTTTATAGATTTACCTATCTCCTTAAAGTGTCTAAATTCATATCCTCTAGGACCTTTTTTACCAGAACGTAAATCTATATGAAAAGCTCTTCTGTAATATCTATCATTAACTTCATCGTATAACCATTGCTGCTCTCCTTCTACGTAATGATACGTTTTTACTAATAGTCTAAGTAACTTAGCAGCTTCTGGGTTATTTTTAAATATTTGTTCCTACTACAATGAGGACAATTTTGAGAACGAATCAATAGTGTAATTGCTATTAGTTGCCTAGTTCAACTTTTCAATGAAATAATCTCTAGTGTATCTAGCATCTGATATAGCTATAATTTCATCTGCCAAATAACCAACAAATACATCTATTACTTTAGGATTTATATCTAAATTATCATTGATTATGTTTTCAAACATTGGTATACCTTCAATATCAGCAGCGAATCTCTTGTTAGCTAATGCCGGAGTAACATGTTTACCTGACCATATAGATATAAATCTATTCATCAAATCTTCTAATTCTGTTACTTCTTTATCTGCTACAGAATCATTCCACTCGTCGTCTAGTACTGTGCTAAGTTTTGTATGTACTTGTACTTGTTTAGCTCCACCTAAATTTTTTAGTGTGTTTAACCATACAGAATGAGAATTATAAGCATTGTTTGACATCTTATTTATCCATTCTCTAGTATTAGCAAGTATAGCAAAAGTTCTAGTTATAAAATTATATTGTCCTATTGAATATATCTTAGTATTTCCAGGACCTTTCTGAGATTGTGTAGATGGCATAGATTTAACATAAGACCCAAACATTTGAGATAGCTAAGTAAGAATACCTTTTTCAGTAAACATATCATCTAACTTCTTATATACTCCTTGCTAACGTTTATTGGAAGATTCTAGGAGTTTAAATTCAGAAACATTGGATATATTTAACTTATTTAAAGGTTGTATAAGCAAATTTTTACCAACTTTACCACTCTTAGAGGCATTACGCATAGCCTTCTACCAAGCCACAGCGTCCTACTACAAATCTCCAGTTATAGTTCCAAATTGATAAAGTTTATCTGCTTCTCTAAGTACATCTTTTATAGACTATAAGTTTTCTACATTGAGTTTGTTTATAGCCTATTTTAACGGAGCTATCATGCTTCTAAATAGCTTACCAGCATCACTAGTAGAAGTAGAACTATTTAATTTGTCAGCAATGATATCTAAGGCAACAGTCATAGACCCTTTCCACTTGTTATCTAGTTTACTTTGTATAGTATCCAAGCTACCATTTTTAGTAGTAGCGCCATATCTATATTCACCATTAGAACCTACATTTTTAGCAGTAGTAGTATAAGAATGGGTTTCAAAATTATGGATATACTTAACAAAATCAGTAAAGAATCTATTTAGTAACGCACTGTCGGTATTCTCATTACTAAGTATATGATAAACCTACATAATAGTAGAACTATTCTCTTCTTCCATTTGTGTCTTAGCTGCTGAATATAATCTATTCAACATATCTTCTACGCTATTAGAATTAGTTATAGCATGTACTATTCTAGTGTATAAATCTCTTACATTTGCAAACTTAAGTATACCATCTGGTGTGTATTTAGCAGTAGCTGCATCTGTAGGATCTAAGTCAGTTATAGACCACAATAGCATTTTCATACTAGCGTCCATACTGTTATACATATCCCTCATATAACTATCTCGATAATCTGAGAAACCTAGCACGTCTATACCATATTCTTGTAATTCGTCCTGACCATCTTCTGTAATCTCAACATCTTCTTTAATATCAGCTTTCAATACTTTATTAGAATTATGAGAAGTATCTTGAACGAGATTAAATTGACGTTCTACAAAATTACGAATTATATCAGCCCATTGTTCCCAAGCTTTATCTTCCACGATATTTTTATAAACATTGATAAGTCTTACCATTTTAGCCTGAGCTACAGCAACATCATCGTCGTTAAATCTACTCAGTCCTTTATCAATTTTCTTATTACGTAACTACTTATCTAATTCAATAACAGCTTTAGTATATGTTGCGATATCGTGTTGATAAGACGCTTTTAACGCATTGGTATTTATAGATAATCTACCATCTGTATTTGTATATATACCAGAATTATAGATTAACTTACCAAGCATATCACGCATGATTTCATTATATTGAATAGCATCTTCAGCCAGAACAACGTTATTTACTTTAAATCCTGAATATACAGGGGCTTTACTGTACATCTTTTCAAATTCTTCGATATTATTTTTAGTAGCTTTAGCGTATGCAAATCTACCAGAATACATATCTTTGAATAACTTGTCAAGATTACTGTAGTTCGGGTTTATATTTTTACCAGATAATTTTCTTACTATATTTCTTACAACATCTGCAATACGTTGGAACATTTTACTAAAAATGTTACCTTCGTAGTATTTATCATGGTGCTCTTGAGAACTTTCTATTACAAATTCGGAGAATCTATCTGCTAGGTATTCTTCTATCTACTGATTTGTAGCAAAAGCAAGATCTGTGTTTCCATTGCGAGCATCATTATACATTTTGTTTCTTTGCTCTTTAGATAGAACAAATAAACTTATTCTATGGAATGCTTCATGATAGAACGAACCTCTAGCAATTTTATTAAGTTTAGCATCCCTATATAGACGTATACCAGATGCTGCACATTCTCCAAATACATAAATCTGAGCTTCTCTAACCTTATCCCACACTCGCTTACCTTCAGATAAGAAAGAGAAATCAAAGTCTTTGCCTAGTATAGTAGTTACTCTATCTAGAGCAGAATCATAATCTTCTTTCTATACGTGTTGGTCTAAGAAGTCAAATATAGCACCTGTATTAACCCCATCTTGATATACCAGCTCTCTTGAGAATTGATCCGCCAATCTACTAATATTGTTATCAAACAACGCTTCTGATCTAGAACTATACAACTTATTCTATACACCCCATATAGCTAATGCTCCAGATATAATATCTTTAGCAGCATCTACATTTTCAGAGTTTCTAAGATTTTCTAGTCGTTTAGCATTATTCTTATCAGTAGAAGATCCTTTCTTTAAGAATTCTATTAGCTCCTATACAGATTGTAACTGTGGTTTTTCTTGCTATGGCGTAACAAACTGTGAAATAGGAGTAGGTCTCAAATTAAGACCTTTTAATTCTGTTTGTGTTTCAATATCAGATTCAGACTTTTGTTTATATTCTTCTAATGCCGAAATGAAGGAATCATAATCTTCATCTGTTATATCTTCTTGTGAAGATAAAGCTATTTCCAAATCACTACTGCTACTATTTTTTGGTATTTGAACAGTAATACCGTTGAAAGACATCTTTAAGTCATCACCAACCTCTTGTACATTTACTTTAATATCTTGAGATGGTTCGTCTTCAAATTTCACAGTTGTACTACCAGCTGTTGTTTGTTGTACTGGAATATTTTCAACAGGAGTGTTGAATCCATTATAACCAACTGGTAAATTAGTTTGAGGCTGATTATGAACTACCTACTAAACTGGCTATTGTGGAACTGCATTGGCATTAGATACTAGCTACTGCATAGCTTCAACTAATTGCTGTAATAAATTTCCTTGTTCAGACGATTGAGATGATACTTGTTTAGTATCAATATCGAAATCAGTATGTTCAAAACCTTTACCAAAAAATATAGCTTTACCATCTATTTGTACAAATTTACCTTCTTCGTCCGCAAGTACCAATTGAACTTGCTTTTTGTTAACTAGAGCTTTGATTAATCTAGCTATAAATTGTGGTTGTTCACTTATGGCAATGCTAAGTTGACCAGTATCTGTATCTACTGACAAATCAGCATCATATGTAGCAGTAATTCGTTTACTACGCATTCCGTATACAGCTACTTTGTATTTTCCAGGTTGTAACTTACCATCTTTAGCAAAGTTATTTATACGATCTTTAAAACCTTTCAAGAAGTTCTCGATATATTTTTGCGCTTCTTTTACACCGCCTTTACTTTCTTGATTAGTCATTTCATCGTATAATTGATCAGAATTTATTTCTTCACCTAATTTTTGTTTAGCATCAGCAGAAGTACCACTATCTTGAGCTCTCTAAGCAGAGCTAACAAACGTTACTTTTTTCTTATAATTCACGTAGACACTAGGCTTAACTGTGATAGCGTTTGAAGTTCTATTTAAATCTGTTTGTACAATACCATCGTCAATAAGTATGGTAGAGTAGATTTCATCAGCTTTGTGATCAAAAAGAATATTACCTGATTCATCCTGCACCTTCAAATTATTACCAAGTACGCTAGGACCTGCTAATTTTTCACGATCTATACGATACGTTTTATTTTGAATTATAAAGTTTATCAGTTCTTCAAAGTTGTTTTCGTTAAGTAATTGCTGACCAAAGTGAACTCCTTGTTTGTCTATATATAGTAATCTAGCATAGTTGTTGTCTGATGGATTATTAGCAATAGCTTCAGTTCCAGTATATATAAAATTATCTAGCAATTGCTTAACAGACATGTCTGTATCTACTTTAAATCCTTCTACTTCTATGTCTCTAGCATAGCTGCTTAAATTATATTTTCCGTCATTTATACCTTTAAGTACAGAAGCTAAGAACGTAGCAGTTGTTCTATCAAATCTCTTAGGATTCAAATGTACAATAGTATGTCTTCTAGATGAAGACAGGAATGAAGGAACTATGAGATAAATAGCGCCAGGAGTACCATTAGCATCTTTTACTAGTACTTTTTCACCTTTATTATTAAAATACACAATATTAGAACCTACTTCTGAATCATATGAACCGTAACCGAAAATTACAGGAGATACTTTCTTTCCTTCAAATTCGTTCTTACTTATTTCTTCTTCCAGTTCTTTTTCCAGTTGAGCATTTACTTGACTTATTCTCTCATCATATACTTCATTGATTTTAGCAATAATCTATGATTTAGTAGCTCCAGCATTGTCGTTTTTTAATACAAATTCACCTTTTCGGTTAACACGTACCAGTTGATCATATAATTCTTTACCAAGCAATCCTTCATTGTCGCCAATGAACTTAATCAATTCTGTCTTTTTCTTAATCGACTTTACAGTTTTTTGTAAATTTTCTTGCTCAGTTTGAAGTTCCTACTTTCTAACTTCTGATTCTAGCTATCTTCCTTCTGCTGATTCTTCATCCTGTGCATTACGTTTTAACCAATCAGTTAACGAAAATACATATTGACCATCTGAACTTTTAGTTAGACCTAATGCTTGAATTTGATTCAATTTGGATTGTTCGTGTTTAGCTATACGATTAAAATTATTGTAATCTATATTATTCAGAGGTTCAGCAGTGCCCATAGTAATAGCTTGCATCACATTAGTAGGTCTACTTAATCTTGAAAATCTTCTATTATCAAAGTACTAAGACAGTATGTTATTACCCTCTTCAGAGTTACCATTTTTCTTAAAATTATAACCAAGAATATCTAATTTGTCCATGAATTCTTGCGAGTCGTGGCTATCTCTGATTAATTTTTCAATAGTATTACCTATTCTAACTAATAAATCTCTATTGTCCTAAGTGTCCAGTGTACTTACAGCCTCACCATTCAATTCAATACTTAATGAATTCTTACTATTGAACCATCTGTTAGACAAAGCTTCCTGTACAGTATCTTCTACTGAAGGAGTAAGATTATTATCATCCTGATAGTTCTTATACGATAAGAACAATTCTGGTGAATACTTTTGAGCAAAAGATAGTAATTGTTTAGCTCTTTCAGTATTAGCACTCTGTACTTTTGTACCTCTTTTTTCAGCTTGACCTAAAGTAGGTATAACATATTTCGGTATAAACGTACTATGTAAGTCTACCAATCCATCTGCATACTTAGCTAAACCTTTGAGTAAGTGAGCCAATTTGGTAGTACTCTGTCGCTCATTACTAAGAGGTTCATTGAGAGATTTAACATTCACATTACTGTAGCCAATCTCTTTAGCTAATTGCACAAGTTCATCCAAATGTGCAGACACTTTAGTTATTGCTTCTGGTAATTCACCTTCATATTTTTCATCTATTTCTTTAGATGTCATTGTCTAACCAGCTTCATTTTGATAAATATTAAGATTAGGATTTACCATTGTCGTAACTTGATAATTGTATCCCCCATTTGTTACAATCATATCTCCAGGTTGGAATCCTATTTTATTGGTATATTCTGGTTTAGAAGATTCGGTTTCCAATCCTTCTACATCTTCTTTCTTTTCTACCTTTTTATAATTATACCACAAATTATGTATTAATTCTGAACGTGAATCAAGCTCAGCTTTAGAAGGTTCAGTAGAGTAAGCGTAACCTGCAAAGTCTGCACCTACCACATAAGACCATTTGTTACCAACTCTCTTCTGATTGAAATAAATTCTTACAGGTAGAGCATATACTATGTTATCGTAGTCATCTTTGCTTAGTTTAGCTAACCCTACAGTAACACTATCTATTTCACCATTAGCTAATTTATTTATATTTTCTATTATATCGTCCGTAGCTTTACCTTGCTCTCTAAGATATGCTATCTGTTTTCCTATCTTATTAAAATCATCAATAGCTTTATATCTGTTTAAAGTACGACCGAATTTCTTTAGTATTGCAAAATCTTTGCTTATTTCCTATTTAGCTTCATCAGAAGATTGATAAGGCATAGTAATAAACCCTCTCCAGAATTTACTAGCATAGTAAGGATTGCTTAGCATAGTAGATATTCTAGCTCCCATACTATTATTCAAAGGATACCCTTTAATCATTAAAGGTCTGTCTTTACTTTTTTCTATTAGATCCTATTGGTGTAATGGACCGTGCTTTTTACCAGTTTCATTATCAAGATTAAATTCAAAAGTATCACCGTCTACAGAATCTATACTTCTTTTTCTATTTCTAGATTTTTTATTAGCTTCTATACTTTGATTTACCGAATTTACCAATCTCTTAAGTTTGTTACTAAATTGTTTAGTGTTACCTAGATTATCTTTGGTAGTAAGGGTTTGTAATAATGGATCATCTGCTTTTACAGTAAATTGATTAGAAAAGTCCATAGATGATAATGCATCTTTTAATTGAGATATTGTTTTTCTCAACGAATCGGCAGATTGCTTACTAATATCATCTTCCTAACTATCTAATAATTTAAGTTCTTTTTCTAATAGATTTATCTATTCATTAATTCTATCTTTTTCCGAATCTTGTACTATTTTTCTACCATGTAACAATAATCCTTCTTTTTCAGAGTATTCAGAATTTGCAAAATCAAAAGAATATCTATCTCCGTTTTCATCAAACCACACAGTAGAATCACTTGGAAAATTAGGATTGTGTCTCTATATTCTAGCATTATCCTCATCTACCAAATCTGTTAACCTAGTTAATTGATCACCTAAGTGTTTAGCCGCTTTTTGTAGCTTATCTAAATTTTGTTTATCTTGATCAGATACACCTTCGGTTTCTTTTTTATCTGCATATCTCTTAGATAACTTGTTCATTAAGTTTTTAAGATATCTAGCATAAGATAAAGCATCTGTACCTACAAGATCTCTACCTTTATTTACTTCATCAACGATGTTGTGTAATACACTTCCTTGTGGTATAGAACTTAATAAAGTTTCAAACTGTGATATAGTATTATTTATGTCTTGCTCTATTAACTGCCGTTGTTCTGTAACCTAAGCGTCTTGCAATGCTGTAACTTCATCTTCTAATTGTTTAGGAGACTTTGTTTCATCAATTTCTTTAACATCTTCACTGTGTGCTCTAGAGGCTTCATTAACGGCATCTGCTAATTTGTTTTGTATGTGTTGTGTTTCTCTATATTTAGCTATCTGCTGAGATATATATTCTTTATCAGTACTTTGTAGTTTATCAGATTTCTCTTGTAGTAGTGGAGATATTATATTCAATATACCTCTATTTTTAGAATTATTTTGAATATTCTTAAACAGTTCTGTATCACTAATTAAATGTTCATCTAATTCATTAAGAACATCTTCTGTCACATCTAATTCTTTAGCTAGTCTACTGATATTATCTTTTATACGCTTCTTAGATTTTCTATTCTCTGACAATGTTTGATTCAAACTATTTGTAGCATCAAATAACCCAGTATATTTACTTATTCTACCTTGTGTCAATGCAGCTTTAATTTGTGTTTCCGCTATTGACTAATCTGTTAAACGATCATAATATTGCTGAACTTGTTTATCAATTAAAAGAGTAGCTATTTGTAACAGCTGTGCGTCTGTCAAATTATCTTTCTTCAAAAGCTGTTTAGCTTTGTTTTTAAAATCTTCATTTTCTAGCAAAGTAATAGCATTGTTTCCGGCAACTAAACCTTCTTTTGCTTTCAAAGCCATAGCTTTAGAAAGTTCAGTTTTAGCGTTCCATGAAAGAGCTAATAATAAATCTTCATCCTCTACGTCTAAATTCAATTCATTCAATTGTTTAGCCGATTGTTTTTTGTGAGAAATCAAATTATTATACTCTTCTCTCTACTCGTTTATAAACTCGTCAATATCAGTATCTTTAGGAATAGAACCATCTTTTGTTAAAACAGTAGTATCTAAATTGTATTGTGTAGTTTTTCCATCAGATCCTTTTTGTTTTAACATATTACCAATTCTGTCTAGCATATCAAGGTAAGTGCCATTACTCATCCCCTCTCTTACCTTTTTATAAAAATCAGAATTACGGTTAATTTCGTCTTGTTGCATCAACGCTGTAGCAACATAATCTCCAACTCTTTTGCTTTGAGTAATGTCGTTAAATGTTTTTCTAGCATTTAAAGCAGAACCAATTACACCTTGTGGACTAAAAAATGGCAATAGTGCACCACCCATCATCTCCTCAAATAGCTGTGCATCATTTTCATATTCATGATTAATATTAAAAGCTGCTCCTAAAGTTTTAGCCCTCAACCATAAATTGTCTATAGTATCTTCTACCAATTGACCATCTGTTAATGCGTCATAAAATGATGAATTTGCATAATCGTCCGCATACTCATCGTTCATATACTTCTTAATAATTACATTTTGTGCACCTTCTTCTGACGCTTCCACTGCGCTACGCCATACAGAACCTGTTGCAAAATCAAAAAGTTTGTCAGCTATTACTTTTTTTCTTAGATTAGAGCCAAGATTTGCAACCTGTAACCCTTGTGCCATTCTGTTAGCCATTGCTTGTTTAAATGGACTTCCTATGGTTTTATATGCAAATTTACCAACAGTTTTTGCAGTGCCTGTTAGATATTTACCCAACGGTATAAAATAAGATAAATCGGATAGTACTTCTCCAAACCCAAGTGCATTATTCTGCTCATATATTCTTCTAGTTCCAAGATATGCTTCTTTAGCTATCTGATCAAATTCTGAAGAACCTGATATGATATCGCCATCTGCTAATGCCGCTTGTATTATTTCATTATCGTTTAAATAAGTAACGTCTACACCTTTTTTAGCTAATTGCTGCTTAGTATTATTTATCACAGGTTGTAGATCTACATTTCTTTTTTCAGCTAGTTGCTATACTTTTTCAGAATACCCATTAAATGCTTCCATGTGGGACTCATTCTCACGCGAGGTTATTCCGCCAAATAATTGAGCTGCGCCAATAGAAATTATACCACCTAATACAGCACCAGCTGCGGCTCCAACAGGTCCAGCAGCAGCTCCAATTGCTGCTCCTAATTTAGATCCTGCTACGAATCCTCCCCAACCTGCTAACATACTAGTAGTCTAATACAGGGCGCTAGTGTTGCTAGTGCCCATAGTTGATGGCATTTTATAGAAAAAATTACCCCATCCAGCGGTAGCA
>UMKK01001136.1_pt1 | contig 69832 bp, 64 predicted proteins | sample 1966281 | NCBI WGS metagenome assembly UMKK01 (sample SAMEA4836175, study PRJEB28245) | human gut metagenome | biome: gut microbiome; material: fecal sample | place: Denmark | collected 2008 | reverse complement strand
AAAGAAAAAAATAACATAGACTATATTAATCTACATTATTTACTTTTATAGTACTTACATACTTTATATTTAATACTTTATCATATAGTAATTGCTTATTTTTTAATATTTTTATAAAACTATATATATAGAAAATTATAAATATTAAAAATGTATTTAATCCTATTATTACTGATAAATAGTTAGGTATATTTTTAGCTAATAACATTTCCAAATGTACCACTAATGAAAATATTCCATAGTAATATAAATATATAAAGATATTTCTTAAAGTTATTCTAAGTAATCTCTTATCTGGTACTTCCAATGATACATTTATTATTCTTCCAAAGATAGTTTGGTTATGGTTAAAATATGGAATGATAATAAAGTAAAGAACCGCTAGTGAAAGATTTATATATTTATTATTTATTAAAAATGATACTAGCATTGTCATTAGTAGATAGATAAAGATATCTCCTATAAAGAGAGTTATTCTTCTTAAGGAAGATACTTTTTGTCCTTCTTTTAATGATTTGGTATCGATATCTTCTCTTGTTGGTAAATATTTTTGAATAGGACTTATTATTAAATATCCCAGAAGACCTCCTAGTGTGTTTATTAATAGGTCATCCACATCAAAATTACGATATGCTCTAGGATAGATATAATATAGTCCTGTTAACTGAGTTAATTCAAAGAATAGTGATATTAAGAGGCTTATAATTATTGTTTTCTTTAATGAGCATTTATAGTAGTATCTTAGATAGACTCCTAATGGTATAAACATTATTATATTAAAGATAACAGTATATATACTAGGTATAGTTATTATTTTTAGAATGTTTATTTGTTTTAATTCTATTAGGTCCTCTACTATATCTTTTATGAATGTTAATGGGATTAACTGAGGATGAATCACTTTCATTTTGATTACTTCTTCTTTGGTTGGAAGAGGTAATATTACTAAAAAGTAGATTGTCATTAGATATAAGATAAAGGAATATATTATTAAAGTTCTTAATTTATTTACTGATCCATAATGATGATATTCATATATTATATATGGTAATGTTATTAATAAGGCTAAAAAAGGAAAGATTATTAAAGCTGTTTTTATTGGTACTAAATAGCTCATCTTATCTCTCCTTTATTATGGTTTTACTACAGTAGTATGTTACTAAGAAATATCCTCCATAGATTACTACTAGAAATACTGCTGTTAATATTATTGATGATAGTAATGATTCTGTTCCCATTGTTTTTAAGATATAATTAGCAAATTCTATTCCAAATATTGAATGAATTATAGCTAGTAATAATGGGAATAGAAAGAATACTGCTATCTGATTAAATAGGGCTTTGTTTATCATTTTCTCATCTGTTCCTATTTTTCTTAACATATTAAATCTTTCTTTATTATCAGTACTTTCTGATAATTCTTTTAAGGCTAAGATAGCTGCACTTGATATTAAGAAAATTATTCCTAGATATAGTCCTACAAATGTTACCATGGCTCCTAGTCCTATGGATGATTCATAGATATCTATTTTAGTATTATATGATAATAAGGTATCTTTGTTAAAATGGTTATTTATTATAGTACTAACTATATCTTCAACATTTTCTTTTTCTTCTTTAGTGTCTGCTTGATAGTTAGCTGCTAAAATATTTTTATATGGATGAATACCTTCTAAGGCATTATCTGGTAATATTATTACTCCTGTATTAGTAGCACTTCCACTTAGTTCGATAATGCCATCTTGACATTCTTGATATTTTGGATAGTAGTCTTTACCATTTATAGTTAGTTTGGTATTGTTTTTTAGGGATATATTTCTAATATCCGCCATCATCTTATAGTTAGATATAATTACATATTCATTATCTTTTAGAGTTAATTCTTTTTTGTTATATAGTTTTGCTAGACGATTGTAGTCACTTAATTTTACTAAGTCTTCTCTTACGTTATAAGCTAGTGTGGGATAATCTTTTCCTATTTGTTCTATTTGGTCTCCAAAAGAATCTTTTAGAGTTATTTCTTCTAATCTATATATATTTATGTCTACTACATCTTTTAGATACTTGTATACATCTAATCTTTGTAAGGTATCTTTGACAGTGGTGTTATAATCCTCTATTATGTCTTTTGAAAAGTTTTCTTGTCCTTCTTTAGATAATGGTTCTTGTAATTTTGAGAACTGAATATCAACGGGAGCTAAATCTTTTAGATTACCTGATAAGGAGTTCTTTATAGATAATGCTGAAGAAAAGATACATATGGTAAAGAATAACATTAGGCATATTATTGTCATTGAAAAGACAGTGGTATTTATTTTGCTACTTATTTGACGAACGGTAAAACTATTTAGTCCTTTGTAGTAGTATTTTTTTAGATGCATTACTATCTTTAGGATTAGACCTGATAGTGACCAAAAGATTAGAAATGTTGATATACAACCTAGGGCTATTGGTATTAATATCCCACTTATAGTATTCATAAGTGGTGAAGTACCAAAACCATCTGTTACTAGATAGTAAGCATATGATAGTGCTATGACCGCAATTATAAATACTATAGTGCAAATGATAGGATTTTTTAATTTTACTTTTTCTGATTTTTTATTACCATGTAATAGGTCTATTAGTTTACATTTGTTTACAATTATGGTGTTAAATATCATTACTATTAAATACATTATGCTAAAGTATAATAAGGTTTTTAGGGCTGCTGAAGATGAAAATGTAAACTGAAATTTTGTTAAGTCGACTTCAAACATATTGGCTACTAAGATACTCATTAGTTGTGATAAAACTATTCCTAGGGCTAGGCCAACTCCTAAAGAGATAACCCCTATTATAAGAGTTTCAAAGAAAAGGATTAGAGATATTTTTCTTTTGGACATTCCTAAGGTTAAGTAGATTCCAAATTCTTTGTTTCTTCTTTTTATGAGAAAACGACTGGCATAGATTATTAGAAATCCTAGAATGAATGAGACAAAGACACTTACTCCTCCTAGAATGGTGGTCATTAGTCTTATTATTTCACTTGTTGATGATGATACATTTAGCATTACTGTTTGACTATCTATAGCATTGAAAACATAGAAAATAGCTACTCCTAGTACTAGAGTAAAGAAATAGATAGCATAATCTTTGATACTTTTAGTTATGTTTTTTATAGACAATTTAAAGAGCATCATTTATGTCTCCTCCTAGTAAGGTTACGACATCTATTATTTTATCAAAGAATTCTTTTCTGGTATCATTTCCTTTACGAATTTCGTTATATATTTTACCATCTTTTATGAAGATTATTCTAGTAGCGTAACTTGCGGCATAAGCGTCATGAGTTACCATTAGAATAGTAGCTCCTAGATTATTATTTAAGTATGTTAGTTTTTCTAGAAGCATTTTTGATGACTTGGAATCTAGGGCTCCGGTTGGCTCGTCTGCGAGTACTAAGCATGGATTTGTTATTATTGCACGAGCTGCTGCTACTCTTTGTTTTTGTCCTCCACTCATTTGGTAAGGATATTTTTTTAATACTGATTCGATGTCTAGTTCTTTTGCTACTTTCTTTATTCTTTTATCTATTTCTTTGGGGCTTACATTTTGAATTGATAAGGCTAGTGCTATATTTTCATAGGCTGTTAAGGTATCTAATAAATTGAAGTCTTGAAAGATGAAACCTAAGTCTTCTCTTCTAAACTTGTTTAAATCATTTCCTTTTAGTTTTGTTATGTCAGTTCCTCCTACAAAAATATGTCCGGCGGTTACTTTATCAATTGTGGATATGCAGTTTAGTAATGTTGTTTTACCTGAACCTGAAGAACCCATGATAGCGACAAATTCTCCTTTTTCTACTTCAAATGATATGTTATCTATGGCTTTGGTTAAACTTGATTTACTTCCATAGTATTTTTCAATATTTTCTATTTTTAGTATATTTTCCATATTATTTTCCTTCCTTTCGTAATTAATAATACTAGATAATAGGATATTTGTCGTAAGTTTAATATTACAGTATATTACTTTTTTGTAAGGTTAGTCTTCTGGGTGATAAAGTTTATTTTTACCAAAGGTTATTTTGACAATGGTATATTCTTTTTCTTCAGATTCTATCTCTATTTTATGTCCTAGTTTGGTACATAATTTTTTGGCTATGTATAAGCCCATGCCTGTTGATTTGATTTTATCTCTGCCATTAGTACCGGTAAAGGATTTTTTGAAAACATTTGGGATATCACTTTTAGGTATGCCAATACCGTTATCTTTGATAAATAAGGTTATTTGATTATTATCTTCTATAGCTTTTATTTGGATATAGGAGTTTGGAATATCTTTTTTGTATTTGATACTGTTATTGATAATTTGATTTAAAATGAATTCTAACCATTTGGTATCGGTATAGACTTCAGTATTTTTTATATCGACGATTAGGTCAATTTTATTTTCTAAGAGGTCATCTTTATTTTTAAGGGCTACTGATGAGATTATTTTTTCTAGTTTTACTTTTTTGAAGATAAAGTCTTCACTGGTATAGTTACTTCTTACATAATAGAGGATTTGGTCGATGTAGTTATCTAGTCTTTTTATTTCTTCAATGTATTCTTTTGGTACTTGGTTTTTATGATTATGGGTCATAAGGATTAGACTTGATATTGGTATTTTTACTTCGTGTATCCACATCTCGATATATTCTTTGAAGTCTTTGGTGCTATTTATGTAACTACTGACATTTTCAATCATTGACTTGTTTATGTCGTACATGATGTTATATATTAGTTCTTCTTCGTAAGTAGTTGGTTTGGATAAGGTTTCTAGGACTAGGTATTTTTTATCTAGATTTTTGGTATTGGTTATGAGGGTGTTATAGAAGGTTCTTTTTTGGAAATATGATATTAAGAGAGCTATGATTAGTGTTAGTAGTAGTAATACTATGGTTACTATTATTAGTTCCTTCGGTACTTTGAAGGCTATATCTAATAGGGTTATTAGAATTATTGATATGATAGTGATAATGATTATGCTTATTTTATCTTTTAGATAGTTTGTTAATTTCATAATAGTATATATCCTTGTCCCTTTCTTGTTTCTATGGCATTTGGATAACCAAAGTCCTCTAGTTTACTTCTTAGTCTACTTATATTTACGGTTAGAGCATTATCATTTATGTATTCTTCATTATTCCAAAGAATGGTCATTAGTTCATCTCGTGATACAATTCTATTTTGGTTATTTAATAGGTGCTGAAAGATTAGCATTTCATTTTTGGTTAGTTCTAATTCTTTGTTACTACCAGATAAGGTACCACGTGATGGTGAGACTTCTAAATCTTTATATTTTAGTACTTCAGTACTATTATCTAATCTTTTAAAGATATTTTGTATTCTTAGTAATAGAATGGTTGGGCTATAAGGCTTGGTTATGTAATCGTCTGCTCCATAAGAGATTGATAATATTTCATCAGTTTCATTTGCTCTTGAGGTTACCATTATTACGGGAATATTTGATTCTTTCCTTATTTCTTTAAGTAACTGCTCACCATTTTGATATGGTATATTTATATCTAAGAGAATTAGGTCTATATTACTTTTTAGTATTTCTTCTTTAGCATTTGAGAAGTCTTTTAGTATTAATGCTTCATAACCTGCATTTACTAGTAGTTCATATAATTCTTTAGATATTATGGTATCATCTTCAATTATCATTATCTTTTTCATATATTATATTTCCTTCTTTCTATAGTTATATTATATCATTATTTTACTCTGTTTTATATTACAAGTTTGTAAGGTAGAAGAAAAAATACTCAGCTAGGATGTACAACTTTATTTAACTAATCATATATGTAAGTCAATAATTGGCCTTAATATGATACCAACAGCACTATATAGTAGACTAGGATATTTCAAAGAATATAAATTTATTTATGACCAGCATAATAATATTTATATATTTATTCATAGGAAAAGATAGTAAATGATTATAGAAATCATCAAGATATAAAAGATATATATACAAAGATCACAATATATTGAAAGGGTCTTTGCTTATGGCAAAATCAAATATTGTTTAACTAAGACTTTCTCCCTCTTTTATGCATGAATGAATCTCAAGTAATTTGCATTATATCAATATACTCGAAATTAATATATATCTAATATATCTCAATATTAGTATAAAAAAGACAAATAAGTTATTTTTTCACCTATTCGTCAACAGTCTGGTGTTAAAGCTAATATTTACTGTTATTATGATTGTTTTATTTTTTGATTTAGTATTCCTAAATCCCTTTTACTTTCTTTCTTATCAAAACTATCAAATATTTTTTCTTGCGTTGCTGAATTCCAATATACTTTTAATTTATTTTTAGTTCTTGTAATGGCTGTATAAAATATATTTTTAGTTATTCTATCTTCTATATTTGAGGTTATTACAATCTTAACGCTATCGTATTCTAGTCCTTGAGCTTTATGTATAGAAATAGCGTATGCAAGATTAAACGGAATTATGTGGTCATACTCATTTTCATCATCATTTTTATCCTTAAATTCTTTGACTTTAAATTTAATAATTATTTTTCCTTTTTTATTACTTTTTAATAAAGTAACATCAGCTGGCGTATTATCTATATTAATAGAATCTTCATCAACTTCTATAAAAAACCACATTACTTCTTCAGAAGCATCTTCTTCTATTTCTTTTATTATTCCTTTTAGATTATTATGTGTAAATTTATTAAATCTCGGACAATCATTAAATAAAACTGGATCATCTACTTTAAACACATCAACACCAAATGTGTATTCTTTATTCTTATTCGAATTTTGCATTACCTTATTAATATTGTTAATGCCATACATTCCGTCATAGTTTAGGCACAATATTATTTCTTCATCTGATGTTCTTTCAAATATTTTTGGTGAAATGTCTTCAGAATATTCTTTACTACTCATTATGTTAATTGCTGCTTTATCGTTTTTTCTTACGTAATCCCATAATTTTAATAATTCTTTATCTGTTGTTCTATGTGTCATTTCCAATTCAAATGAAATATCTTTTTTAAAATATCTACTACATATTTGAAACCAATTACCATATTTAATAGATTCTATTTGATAATTATCACCTACCAATATAATTGCCTGATATTCATTTTGATTTAGTATTTTTATCATGTCATCATTAGAAACCATACTACATTCATCTATTATCAATATATCACAACACAACTCATTTCTTATAAAATTAGCTATAGTGGTTATTTGCAGGCTGTCATCTTCAATTAATCTGTTTTTTAAATTAGAAACTGAGGTTGTCGTATTAGAAATTATATATTTATTATAATTCGAAAGTGCTATTGTTAATAGTTCTATCATTTTCGTTTTTCCAGTGCCCGCTGGGCCATATATTAACGCTAATGTGCTCTTTTTGAAAATTATATTAAGAATTTTTTTCTTGTCATCAGATATATCATCATCCAAAATAAATGTATTATAAAATGACATTGAATTACTAATTTCGTCATTAATATTATTTGAATATTCTTCTAATTTTTTAATAATTTGAATTGAGTTTATCTCATATTCCCTAATAAAAATAAAATCATCTTTTATTTCTAAAACACTATTGCTATCAGGAATTCTAGATAAAACTTTATTATTGAACCTTTTCACTAAATCTTGAATGTTATCGAATTGTTGCAATTCACTAACTGGTGTGTATAATTGATTGTTTGATTCGGTTTGATTTCTTATATATGAATATAACAATTCATCTTCTTTTTCATCAACATCTATAGCTTTTATTAAATCTCTATATTGAGGATTATGCTTACACAATGACATTGCATAAGGTAAAGCATCAAACATTCCACATTTTTTTGATAAAAATAAATTACTTAAATATGGATGTTGAATATCTGATAACTGATTTCTAATTATTAAATTATTAGCTTTTGTTGTTAAATATCTTAAAACGTTACATCCTGGCTTATTGTCATTTATGATAAGTCTCATTTTTTCTAGTGAGTCACTTATGATATGATTTTCAGCGCCATTTTTTATTTGTTTTATAGTAAATTTAAACATCTCTTCATCAAAGCATAGAATATCTTTAATTGTAATTTCATTATTGGTTAATGTATCCATTAAATTTCTATATTCCTTGTAACTATCATCAAATGTTCTTATTTCTCCTATAATATTAAATAAATTCTTCAATTCACATACTCTAATTGCTATTTTATAATCAGTAATAACTTTTATTTTTACAGTGCCGATATTCAATTTGACTTTTTCATCTAAAGCGACAATATTTACCGAATAATTATCTGGAATATAAACTTTTGAATAAAAAGTTAATCTTTCAAACTTATTATTATAATCAGTAGCTTTTGATAATGTTAATTCATAATAAATGTTCCCTTTAGAAAAAATAGTAGTACATTTTTCAACATAAAATTTACCATTTACCACTTTTTTGTTAGTTTTATTAGCGCACTCAACTCTGTTACATATGATATCATAGTTTTCTTTCATTGATTCGTCATCATAAATTGGAAATAAATCAATATTATTTATTATATCTATATCAAACTCATCTTTCAATAATTTTTTTATTAAGCATAAATATCTATAATAATACCTTACTAATCTTTCAGCTCCATCTTCGCTCGGTGTATAATGTGAAGCAGTACCTTGTAAATAATTATGAAAAACATACAAAAACCTATATTTCTTTATTCCTTTTATAGCCTCAAAAGATTCACTGACATTTCTATAATGTGAATCCAAATTAAGATTATTTATTTTATTATTAATTAATATAGCTACGTCTTCAACAAGATTTCTTAATTGAGATAATATGTTTTCTGATAAAAAGCCTTTATCATTTAATATCTTGTAATAATATATATTCTTATCTATTACTCTTGATATATATAAAATCTCTTTTCCCGGACTAATCCTTGACAATGATATCACCACCTAAAAAGCCATATTTTTTTGAAGAAATATGGCTATAAAATTTAACTATTTATTTTTTAAATTTTCATAAATATATTTAAACATAGATTTCATAAAATCTTCCATATATCCTTCTTCGGACATCATTTTTTCAAACATTTCTGTATTTTGTTGGTATCTCTTAAATGCTTTCTTTTTAAATTCTTCATCATATACTTTTTTAAAATCTTCTGGATTATTATTTTTAGCAAATTGAACCATTCTATCATCATCTACAAAATCTTGAGTAATTTGTTCCATTACTTTATCCATATTTGTAAATTTAGTGTGATATTTTTCATTTATCTTATCAACTATTGTACTTAAGTTTTCTTCATCTTCTTCAGTAGATTTACCAATATTTCCGGTAGCAGAATATAATGTGCCCTCTTCTTTAACAAGAAATATTGAACCTTCAAATGATTTTTCAAGTTTATAATATTCTAATTCAATTTTATCATCTAATTTTACTGTTGCAGAATGTTCTTTAGGTAAAACTTGATTTAAATATTTGCAATAAATATATTTTTCTTGAATATCTTTATCCATCATTCTTACAACTTGAATTATAAAAGCATAATTTCTTAAAAATGCTTGTAAAACTTTTTTAAAATCTCTTTGATCTTCCTTATCCATATCCATATATTTAGTTCTTGCTGGATATAGATAATGGTTTAATAATTCCATATTATCTTCTTTACTATAATATGTTTTAGCAAATTCGTGAATTTCATCACCATTAAACAGTTTATAAGATTCTACTCTCTTATATATTTGATATATTGTATTTGGATCTGCCCCACTTTCAAGAATAGTACCTTGATAATATGGTTGGAAAGATTCTTGAATATCTTCTGCTTTATTAACAAAATCAAGTACAAAAGTATCTTTCTTTCCTGGGCAAGTTCTATTTAATCTTGATAATGTTTGAACAGCTTTTACTCCTGATAGTGGCTTATCAACAAACATGGTGTGTAATAAAGGCTCGTCAAAACCAGTTTGGTATTTATCAGCTACAATTAAAACATTATAATCATCATGAAATCTTTTTGGTAATTGATTTTCTTTTATTTCCTTATTATCACCCTTATAATCAATATTCAATTTTGGTTCAGTATATACTTCGCCATCATCTCTTATTTCGCCTGAAAAAGCTACTAAAACATCAACATTCTCTAGATTATGTTCTTTTATATATTTTCTAAATTCCTTTAAATATCTAACAGCATGAAGTCTTGACGAAGTTACAACCATTGCCTTTGCTTTTCCACCTATTTTATATTGTGTTGTATTCAAGAAGTGTTCAATCATAATTGCTGCCTTTTGACTTAAATTATGAGGATGTAATGACTCATATCTGGCTATTGCTTGCATACCTTTTGATGATTTAAACTTTTCATCACTTGTAGCAGTTTTTACAATTTTATAATACATATTGTATGTCATATAATTTTTTAACACATCAAGAATAAATCCTTCTTCAATAGCCTGTTGCATTGAATAATTATGGAACGCTTTATATGTTCCATCTAACTGTTTTGTACCGAACAATTGAAGTGTTTTTTCCTTAGGAGTTGCAGTAAAAGCAAAGAAAGACATATTAGTGTGTACACCATGAGCAGCAAGTTCATTTAGTAATGATTCATCCTCATCTGGTATTGCATTTTCTAATGCAAGTTCTTCTCTTGCATATTGTTCCAATATTTCTTCTGTATTGCCTAATCCCTCTTTTAATTTAGATGCACTTCTTCCTGTCTGCGATGAATGTGCCTCATCTACTATAACAGCAAATTTTTTGCCAATACTATCTATTTCAGAATATATTTGTGGAAATTTTTGTAATGTAGTAATAATAATCTTTTTGCCATCATTAATGGCATTTAATAGATCTCTTGAACTTTTATTCTTATCAATTTTTTCAACAGTACCTGCGACATGATCAAATTGATATATTGTATCTTGTAATTGACTATCTAAAACCTTTCTATCTGTAACTACTATTACTGAATCAAAAACTTTATTGTTTAAATTATCATGTAAACTAGAGAGCCTATAAGATAACCATGCTATTGAATTAGATTTACCAGAACCAGCACTATGCTGAATAAGATAATTCTTTCCACTACCATTTTGTTTAACATCAGAAACTAATTTCGTTACAACGTCTAGTTGATGATATCTTGGGAAAATCATTTTGCCTTTTCTCCATGTTTTATCTTTTTCCTTGTCATATTCTAAGTGCATATATTTCTGAATAATTTCAAATAGCATATTTTTTCTTAGTACATTTTCCCATAAATAAGCAGTTCCAAATCCTTCTACATTATTTGGATTTCCTGCTCCACCTACATTACCAGCACCATTACTTCCTTGGTTAAATGGCAAAAAGAATGTCTTATCATTAGCAAGCTTTGTAGTCATTCTACATTCAAATAAATCAACTGCAAAATGTACTAGACTTCTTTCATTAAATAAGAATATTGGTTCATTACAATCTCTATCTTCTTTATATTGTCTTACAGCATCATTAACATCCTGTCCAGTATATTGATTTTTAAGTTCTAATGTAACCAATGGAAAACCATTAATAAATAACACTGTATCAAGACTGTTACTATTATTTACAGAGTAATGTAATTGTCTTACACATTCACATATATTTTCATTATATAAATTAACTGTATCATAATTAATACTAGTTTCTGGTTTAAAATAAATTAATCTAAATTCCAAACCATTTAGTTTTATTTTATTTCTTAATGTTTCTAGTAACCCAAATTCTTTAATTTCTTTTTCCACATATTTCAAAAAATATTCTTCAGTTATATCTCCATGTATCTTTACGAGTTTATTCCAATTCTTTTCTTGAGTATTTTTAATAAACTTTATTAAACTATCAGGTTTATATCCTCTTAAAGATTCATAACCAATTTCATTACTTTTAATATAACCACCTTGTGTAGTTAAATAATCTTCTATCTTTTCTTCGAATTTTATTTCTCTTACATTATTAGCCATACTACACCTCTATCTTTCCAGTAATTGCCTCATATATTAATGATTTTTTATACTCTTCGAGTTTAATTATTAATTGTTGCCTCTTATTTATCGATTTTTCAATTAAAATAAACTTTCTTTTAAAAATTTCTGTCAACTCATTTTGTCTTTGAAAACTTGGATGTGGCACCTCAATATTTAATAATTCAGAAGAATATGTTCTCCACCTCATTAACATTATTCCATGACCATTTTTATAACACTCATTTTTAAAATTGGTATATCTAAAATAATAATGATAGAATTGTGGTAAAGATCCATCTCTAAATCTAAAAACATCATAATCAGGACTTGTAACACCATTATATGAACTCACCCCAAAAGCTCCCATCCACGCTAATAATTTATTAACAATCATATCATCCTTTTTTACTATTTTATAATTCATAACTGTTGAAGCTTTATTGCCCCTATCCTCCATATTTTCTCTCAAATCAACTCCTATTTTAGTGAAAACAGATAATAACTGTGCACTTTCATCATTATTTTTTTCATTTATTTCATACATATACTTTTTTAGTCTACCATATTCACATTTTTCTTGCTTTATTATATTTGAAACAAATGAAATTTTATATTCCTCTAATAAATCTATAATTTTCTTGTTTTTTTCAATATTTTCATCTATTTTTTTTATTTTTTTACTTAAATATTTTGCAATTATTATTTGTTTTGCTTTAGATAAGTAAGGCAATTTAAATTCTTTTATTGCTGTTTGAGAAACACCACCTATTAATCCTGTCATATTTAAATAAAATTGAGATAAAAACAAATCACTTTGAAGATAATAATATAAAAATTCGTTATCAAATTTTTCATTACATTTAAAACAGCATAACTTATTCACGAAACATACATCGTAATCTAATTTTGCTATTTTTTTTCCAGCACTTCCACCTTCAATACAAAGCAATATATCACCTTTATTTGCAATTTTAAATTTAGTGTTTTTTTTAACATCTATATACATATCATTAAAATAATCAACTTTATTTGTATTACTATCTATATCTTTAGTTGAAATATACGGAATTGTTTTTTCATTTTGAATAGTAAAATTGTCTTTTTCACCATCACTGATACTATTACCTGTATATATACTTATAAATCTTTTTAATTTAACATTATTCATCAGAGATCTCCTTTAAAACACCATCTAATTCTTTATCTATTTCTAGAATTTCATTAATAATCTCTTTTGTAGATCTAGGTTCTTGATATTTATAAAAATATTTTGTAAAAGAAATTTCATATCCTATTTTTGTTTTTGAATTATCTATATAAGAATTTGGAGCAAATGGTAATACTTCTCTTTCCATATAGTCATGTATATCTTCTTGTAAAGGTATAGTTTCAGTATCTGTCCCTTTTTCCTTATCTTGAATATATTCACCTTTTTTATTTTTTTCTTTATCGCCATTTTCATCAGTTTTTGCTTGCAAAACTGTGACTTTTCTATAACCAAAGAAATCATTATCATAAATTTTGGAAATTTCATTTTCAATAAAATCACCATATATTTTAGTTATTTCATCTATCTGATCTTTTGTCATTTCATTTCGTTTATTTCCTAAATTTTTTCGCATTTTTTTATATAAATTATTAGCATTGATTAATTGTACCTTTCCTTGCCTATGTTCAGGTTTCTTATTATTTAATACCCATATATAAGTTGCAATTCCAGTGTTATAAAATAAATCATTAGGTAATTGAATAATGCAGTCTAGTAAATCATTTTCAATAACATATCTTCTTATTTCAGATTCTCCAGAACCAGCATCACCTTTGAATAGTGCAGAACCATTATGAATAATTGCAATTTTAGAGCCTTCTGGTTTCATTTTAGATACTGCATTTTCTAAAAATAATAATTGACTATCTGATATAGCTGGAGTTCCTGCTGGGAATCTTCCATTTACACCTTCTTTGGCTTCTGCTTCTACCGCATCTTTTTCACTTTTCCATTCACGGCCAAATGGTGGATTCATCATAATAAAATCAAATTTTTCACCAGGAAATTTATCATCAGACAATGTATTTCCTTTTCTAATATTATTTGAATCTTCTCCTTTAATTAACATATCTGCTTTACAAATAGCATAAGTTTGATCATTTATTTCTTGACCATATACAATCATTTTTGAAGAATTATTTAATTTAGATGCATATTCCATACTTGCTGATAAAATCCCACCTGTACCACATGCACCATCATATACTGTTTTAATCTTTGAACTATCAGCTAAATCATTTTGATCTTCAAACACTATGTTAACCATCAATTCAATTACTTCTCTTGGGGTATAATGTTGTCCTGCTTCTTCATTATGTGCTTCAGAAAATCTTCTTATTATTTCTTCAAAAATATATCCCATTTCTATATTAGAAACTTCATTCGGATGCAGATTTGCATTCTTTTGATTAAAAGTTTCAATAACTGTATACAAAATATTATTATTTGCCATTTTTTGAATGTGTCTTTTCAAATCAAAATTTTCAACTATATCGGTTACTTCTTTTGAATATCCGTCTAAATAATTATAGAAATTTTCTTCTATATTTGCAGGGTCATCCAATAATTTTTTAAAATCATATTTACTAGTATTATAAAAATTCTGACCAGAAGTTTCCTTTAAAATAAAATCTCTTTGTGCAAAAGTTTCAGGGAATTTTTTACTTGCTTCCAATACTTTAGATTTTGTATCAGAAAGTACAGAATCAAATCTTTTCAACACTGTTAATGGTAAAATTACATCACCATATTCGTGTGGCTTATATACACCCGTTAATTTATCTGCTATACTCCATATAAGATTTGCTTTTTCTCTTACTACACTTGTTAAACTTGCCATTACTATCATCACTCCTTTATTTATTAATTTTAGAATAATTATTTATATATTTTCTTAGTGCTTTTTCAAATTTAATCATATTAATTTCCATAAAGTCCATCATTTTATTCCAATCTTCTTTATCATATACACTTACTTCCTCTAATTTATAGGAAATTCTTGACATCTTTTTATTATCTAATCTTTCCCAACATAATTTATCACCAAACGAATTTTCTATTTCATCCTTATATGAATAAAAGTAGTCATATATTTTTTTATTTTCTGCTTGTGTTCCGCCAGATATTCCTAATTCTATTCCAGCATAATTCTTAGTAATAAGGAAACTAAAATGTACACCTGATATTCCCGATCCTGTGCTAAACCAATGATCATACTGATTTAAAGCGATATTTCTTCCAGAAAATAAATTGGACTTTTCATTAAATCTTGGAATAAATATATGCCAAAACTCATTTCTTGTAATTTGACAATTTGCTAAATCCTCTTTACTTTTGAAATCCTCTTGTGCTTTTTCATCATATCCTATCATAATATCGGCAATATCCTTTACAGGTATTATTTGTTCTGTATCTACAATCAATTGATCATTAATCATATATGGAACAACTTTTATACATTGAATTTTCATACCATATTTTCTTGCCCAAATCACTGTATTAGTAACCTCTTTTCTAAATTCTCTAGCAACTAATATTATTCTTTGAGTTAAATCTTGATTTAATTGAACTTCGGAAAAATCTGCTTTGTTTAGAAATTCAACAATTGAATCTTCTGCATTGTCGGACGAACCAATTTTTGATAAATATTGTGAATAAATATCTTTTATATCTTCTTTTTTTAAAGATGAACAATAACCTGCATATTTTAGTGATTGCCAAACTACATTTCTACCACTATTATCTAATTTGTTTTCAACAACAACTAAATTTCCATTTTTGTCTAATGCCAATAAATCTAATCTTTCATTTGTGTCATTAAAACCGTCGAATTCCTTTTGAATTATCAATAATTCTTCTCCTAAAATAATAGGATTGTTTGCAATCCACTCTTGCAAATCATTTCTTTCTCTTAAACCAACTTCTCTAAAAGATATTTCTTTGATTTCAGATGTAGTTTTGTCTGTACTATTAACTAAAAACATTATTATCATTTCTCCTTTATAATCTGAATTAATTTAATCCTGTATAATTCTGTATTTTATTATCACTTATTATTATAACATATTAATTATATAAATCATTATATAATCTTGTATTTTGTAGCCCTTTTATAAAAGATTCCTTAGTTATTTTCAATTCATTAGAACCTTCTAATCTAATAATTTTAGGATAATTTTCTGGATGTGCATCAGTCATTGCCAAAAAACTACTAAATCCATCTATTCCGGAAACTTTATGTGGCATAGGTCCTACAAGAACATCACTATAATTCATTGAGTTTTCTAATTTTGCAAAATTATAATTATTCAATCTATCATAATCCAATTCAAACTCAAGAAATTTTTCATTAATACCATATTTTTTTGCTATTATAATAAGCTTATCTTTACTTATCATAGAATTGCCAACTACTAATATTTTAGAGTTATTTCTATCATAATAAGGATATTCAATCTCATCTTGCATTCCATATTTATTTAACACTTCATTTATTCTGTTTTCATAGTATGCTTCAGTAACTTCTCTCAATACTTTTTGATAAATCTTTTCTTGTATTTCTAATAAACTAACTTCTTCTCTCATTAGAACATCTCCAATATTTTATCATCAAAATAATTTTCATATTCTTCTTCAATTTTTTTAAGATGTTCTTTTGCAATTAAATATTGTTGCTGTTTTGCTAAATATTTTTTTGCAATCTCATTTTGTGTTTCTATATCAAATGTAGAAATATTAATTTCAACTAAACTACTTGGATTAATTGATATGATTACTGAACCAGTCTGTATTTGATTCAAAGTTGCCTGTCCATTAGAAGAATTTAGGTATGATGCTAAATAGAATGGATTTAATTTTTTAGTGTCTATTCTTAAAACTATTAAGTTTCCATTTGCAACTATTTTTCTATCACCAATATTGCTAACAACTGCAATTTTAATTCTTGTACCCTTTGATGTAATAATAATATCATTTTCTTTTACTAAATATCTTTCAAACCTATTATCATCAACTGATACTTTTTTTAAATTAGTTGAAATAATTCCATTATCAATATCACTAATTGTGAGTATTTCATATTCACCATTTTTATCTGACAATTCATCAACTTCTTTTGATGTCATTTGATAACCTCTATACTTATCTATAATATAATTAGAAAGTTTTTTAGGATTATGATATTTAATTTCTTTTACACCAACATAATTGTCAACTTTTAATATATATCCATTATTTGCAAGTTCTTCTTTTCTTTTAATTGAAATATTTTTATTTTTGTCATTATTAATAATCTCAAACACTTTATTCATTAATATAATTGGTTTAAATTTGTTACCTGATATTTCTTTTGAAATATCAATAAACTTAATAGTTTCATTATTGTTACTGATAACTAGTGCATATTGTTCTATTGAAGTGTATTTTCTAATAGACGGTATTTTCACCACTGCCTCAATTAAGCCATTATTCACTAATTCTTTTCTAAAATTTTCATCAATTGTTTTAAATAATGGTCCAGCGGGCAATAATACTACTCCTTTACCATTTTCTTTTAACATAGTTAACAGAACATTAATAAAATACCAATCTCCTGATCCTGATGCAATTTTCCAATCGAATTCCATTCTATCTTTACTATAAGATAGATAATCTTGTGTCATTCTATCAAATTTCATTCCCCAAGGGTAATCACATAATATTTTGTCATACTTCTTATTATATTCTAACGAAAATAAATCCATGTTAATTATATTACTCTTAAAGCCAAGAGTGGCCAACCTTATTTTAGATATTAAGGATGCTTTAGTATTAATTTCAATTCCAGTTAAAGATTTATAAGAGCAACAATTTCCAACATTAACTAAAAAGTTTCCGTACGATGAACAAATATCTAACACATCATCATTTTTATTAATATCTAAAAATAGATTTACAATTCTGCATATTTGCTCTGGTGTTCCATCATATCCACCTCTTATTCCTTCATTGCATAATAAGTCATAATTCATTATATTTTTTATAATTACATCTGAATAGCTAGTTAAGACAGACACAATTTCTTTTACATCGTTGATTGAATATACAAATTTTTCTATTTCTTTGACTGTATCAGTTATTAAGTCAATGTTTTCAATACAATTTTCAAAATAACTATATTTGTCAGTTGAATTTAACAAGTTGTTATACTTTCTTATAATATCATCAATATTAACACTTTCTTGATTAGCTAATTCTTTGAATGCTTTTATACTTACATATCTTAAAAAACATAATTCATAAATAAATTCTCCACGATTATCTAAATGTAATGCTCCGGTTAATTTATCAAGCAATCTCCATTCAATATTTGTTTTATTTTCCATCCATTTTCCTCCTTGGTTTTTCAAAACCAATTAAAGTATACCACTCTTTTTTTAAAATGTCAACTGGTTTTTTAAAACCAACTACTTTTTTTTTAATTTTGTTCTTTAATTGTGTAAATAATATATAATTATAAACGAGTTAGAAATAAATGTAGTATGTAATGTTTAAAACACAAAAGTAAATGTAGTAGAAGTATTAACACAAATACTAAATAATATGGAATATAAAAACTATATAAAATTTATTAAAAGAAATAATAGGTGCTCTATTATTTTCTATAAATTGATTGTACAACTTTTTTGTTTGCTCGTTTGTAGCTTTTGCTGACTTGTAATTAAAATGCAGATTAAAATTGTTGCTATTACATATGTAAGTATCAATAGTGCCATTACAAACCTATTATTTTCATTCAATCATTGTATAATTTCTATTATGTCCGTAATATCATCCTTCTATTTTATAAACTTTTATCCTCGCTGTGATTTATTATTCAGATCTATTTTTTTCTTTAAAATTAATTGTATATTCTTTCTTTACTATTTAAAATTTCATTTTATAATTTCTGCTTTTATCACTATAAATATATTATTTTCAAGTTTTTTATTATTTTACTTATATTTTTAATATTAAATTTGCGAGTTTAAATATTTTTCTATCTCTTTTGCAAATTTTGATAACATTATATTATATTTTTCTTTATAGTCACTATTTTCAAATAATATTGGTGATAATTCTAAATATTTATAAATATCTCCTGAAAGAATTTTATTTTTAAATTCATTATAGTACTGTAATAATGATTGCTTTTCTACATATTTGTAATGACTTATTTTCCTTACTTTTTCATTATCTACACCATAGTCATTTTCATACTTTTCTATTTCTGATAATGATGCTATATTGCTTGGCAAAATATAATTATCATCAAAATTCATTTTGTTTGAATTCAATATTGATATTTGTCTCAGTACACATGCAGTACACATACCACATTGGCATATACCACTATTCTTTCTATTTTGAAACGGCTTTGAGCCAGGCATTTTTGAACAGGTTTTTGTATTTGATATTATATTACTACATTCTTTAGGTATCAAGTTAATCACTTCAGCCTTTGTCATAAAATTAAAAGGATTTATCACTTTAATATTCACTCCTAATTTTTTAAAAATGTCATTTATAATATATAGTGTCCTTGGATGTGTTGTATGTGTTACTCTTCTTCTAAAAGCAAATGTTGGATTCAAACTCATAATACCGTTTTCGTATATTTTAATTGTACCTATTTCATAAAAGTCTGCATAAATAAGTGCAGATCCTATAAATAATAATGTTCTTGTTCTTTGCGTTGTTTGCTTTTTCTTTTCAAATTGTAATTTTGGAATTCTAACATGATAACAATTCTCATTTAGCTTTGATAGCATTTCAAATGATTGTTTAGCTTTATTACTTTCTGTTTTATTTGTTTCGAAAGTTATAAACAGTGTGTTATTGTTTAATTCTTGAAATGCTCCCGCCAAAGCATCCAGTCCACCAGACAATAATGCTATGCTATTTATATTTTTCTTTATACTCATCTGCGTTTTTGTTGTTGCAATTAATGGTGATTTTTGTTTTTTATAAAAGCTTATTTTCCATATTTCACCATTTGTCATAAATGATATTAACTTTTCAAGGTCAAATTTTATCATATCAAACTTTTCTGGAGTAGTAACTCCTATATTAAGATTAACTACATTAAATTTATCTTCATTCCTCTTATTATAAAAATCGCAATAACATATGGAGGCAAATGTGTCAAATAAATCTATAATTAAGTAATTACTGTAGTCACTGATATTTTCTAATAATGCATTGTTTTTTGAGTAATGACATTTGTATGGATCTATGGAGGATAATTGTTCAAAATTTTCTATCATTATATAACACATCCTTTAATGACGAGCGGGATGTTTTCCATCAACCAGCTACTAACATATGTTTCATTTTGATAATTAATTATAAGGTTATCAATTTTGTTACTTGTAATAAATAATTTCATAGCTCCATTAACAACTTCATCCAGCAAAACATAAAAATTTCTGCTTGTAAACGACTCATTTCTTTCGGCAAATTCTTCTACTAAATTTCCTTGAATTTTTCTTTCAATATATTTTTTTAAAATTTCTATTATCACAGTTTGCGTATTACTGAATGTTCCATTTATACCATTTTCATATATTATATCTTTAATTGCTTGTTTTAATTCAGGGTTTTCAAATTCTACAATTGCATCAGAAATCAAATCAGCTTGTTCTTCAAATGAAAATTTATTTATTTCTGGAATTCCAAGTCCAGTTATTCCTAGCAATTTATAATTATTACTTAAATCAATTACTTTCTTAATTGCTCTGGCATAATTAGTTGTTCTTACGTTATTAATGATATTTTCATATTGGATACTTTTTCTTCCATGTGGAAATAATAATTTTTGTAATATTTTTTTAAATTCTTCAATATTTATATTATTATTTTCATCGAATTTAATTTTATCCAATTCTTTTTCTAATCTTGGGATCTTCCTACGGCTTGATGTTCCCATTGATAAATCATCTCCTTTTTTGCTTTATATTATATCATATCTTGTGTAATTATGATATAATTACCTTGAATTGAGGTTGATGCTATGTTTTGTCACATTGTACCATGTGTATATTTAAAATCTTGGAAAATTAAGAGCACCAAAAATAGTATTTATATATTTGAAAAAGATAAAATAGAAGCAGATGGTGTTCAAAAAAATATATCCAACTTAAAAGGAACTGGTTTTGGTGAAATGAATTTTTATTATCTAAAAATAGAATCTTGCAATAATAGAATATACGATAATTTCTTCTATTCATTATTTACTTATCTAAATAATGATTACGTAATGGAATTTAAAGGTAATGTTATTGTTGATCCAGGAATGTTTAGAATTATATATTTAGATAAGTACGATGACTTAGTTATTAAAAGGAGAATTGATAACAAAGTAATAGATAATTCGTCAATAATTTTTTTAGTTAATAAATTGTGGAATAATGAGCAAAAAAAATATATTGAAAATTTTCTCAGTAGGGAAGTAGAAAGTAAATGGAATATTTTCTTATCTTCAATAAATCAAATTAATGGCAATTTTGTTATTGACAACTCTTTAAAAGAATATATTATGCTTTTTATTTCTACACAACTTTTTAGAAATGGAAAAATAATTACTTTGAAATTAAATGAACTCTTATCAAATTTTAATAATTATAAAGAAAGAATGTCAGGTATTCAAAATGATTTGTTAATTGATACATTTTATGAATTTATTCATGATTACGATACCAAAAATTTATCAAGTACTAACATTATATATAATACATTTTTAAATCTTATAAATTCAGTTTGGAACTATACATTTTACATAAATAATGGCGATTGTTTTTTAGTGTCTGATAATCCTATCTTTGTCGACTCATATTTGACTGATGATGAATCAATATTTCTACCAATATCTCCAAAAATCTGTTTACAAATTTCTTTAAGTAAAAATCATTCCGTTAATATAAAACATATCGATTCTTATAATGTTAGAAATTTAAATTCATTAATCATCAAAAATAGTATAAAAAATATAGCCTTTTATAAAAAAAACATTGATGCTTCTTTGTATAAGTAGATTATATAAAATACTAATATTTATAACAATTTTAGCAAACATCATTTTGTATAATTTAGTTATGTTCTCATAAATCCTCGTCCTAGTTAACAAAAAAACACCAGCACAAAAAATCTATTAAATAGACCTGTACTAGCGTCTTTCTTTAACTAAGTTAAGTATATCAAATTATTTTTATTTAATCAACAAATTTAGAAAAATTTCTCCATATTAAAATAATATTAGTATATATCTATAGCTTATATATAATAGACGCAATAGGCATAATAAAATATATATAATTATTTATTACTAACTATCTCATCTAATTTACTTCTTATAATACTTTCTTCTCTACTACCATTAGTAGTTAATCTTATTAATGGTATATTATATTTAGATAGTATATTATTCTTTAATATATCTCTTTCTTTTTGTTTATTATCTTCTTTATGATATTTATATCCATCTACTTCTATTACTAGTAATGGTATTTTGCTTATTTCATTATATATTAAGAAATCTACATGAGTATTATGATGAGAAGCATATTTTCTTTCTTTCTCATTAAGTAATGTTTTATCTTTTATTAATACATTTACTGGATATCTAAAAGTAAATGTTAAATCTTTATAATCTTCTAATACTTTATTTAGTAAATGATACATGATATTTTCTGAATCATAATTTGATATCTTTTTATGTTTTTTGAAATAGTCTAATCTTTCTTTCTCATATTGTTTATATAATAAATCAAATACTGAATATATATTACTTTCTTCTACTTCCATATTTATATATTTGGTATAATCTATAAAATCTTTTATATTTTGATTCTTTATATTATTTCCTGTTACTATGAATATTAATTCTTTCTTTGCTCTAGATATAGCTACATTTAAGATATTAGAGTCCGCTACAAAGTCTGATATTTCATCATCTACTGTTAATATTTTTTTCTTCGCATTTTTTTATCAGTTTTAATTCTTTTTTTATTACTCTATTAAGTTTTTTTAACTCTCTATTTTTAATATTTAATGTACACTTAATTACTTCTTTATCAATACATTTTACGACTTCTGTCTTAATGTTTACTATTAATCTTGTTTCAATTATAATATATTCTCTTCTATTAAATCCCATTTTTTCAATAACATTTACTTCATAATTGTTTTTACTTATGAGCTTATAATTATCTATTCCACCACTACCACATTTAAAATCATTCCACTTAAAATGTTCTTTAATTATTTTATCAGATGTTTTCTGCTCTTTTAAATAATCTGTTATAATATTATCAATTAACTTTCTATTAGGGATATTTTCATTTATTTTCTTCTGCTTCTCTTCCTGTTCAATTCTAATTATTTCATCTTCTATTACCTCTTGCGGAATCTCATATTTAAAATCATTTTCTATTCTTATATAACTTTCATTAGCTGCCACTAATACATTTGGATAATATTCAATTGTTCCATTTGTTTCACAACATGAAACTGATAAACTTCCGTCTAATTTTTGCATATATTTATTATCCAGCAGATCATTATAAAAGACTAGTATTGTTAATCTTTTATAAAAGCTTTTTTTATTCTTAGGAATTTCAAAATACATGGTATAGCTTATTGAGTCCTTAGGAATTATTATTTGATTTTCTATCCTACTAATAATATTATCATTTTCTATGCCTATAATTTTTTGAAACCAAATATTTTGGGCCGCTCCTAATCCTATATTTTTAATTTCTATATTTAATTGTATTTTATATGTTTCATCTTCTGGTACACAGTCAACATAATAGATTTGTCCGTTTTGTACTTTTTGTTTATTATTACATGTAAATTTTAAAACCGGTAAATTTTGTAATCGCATTTGTTCCTTTATTTCATTCTTGGATTTTTCTTCATCATCTTTTCTTAATTTCTCCTCTTCTTTAATTGTAAAGTACACACCAATAACCGTAAAAAGTCCTCCTAACATTTGTGAAATTCCCATAAAATAGTTTTGACTATTCCATTTATCACCTGGAAACCATATCAAATATATAATTGTTCCTGCAATTGTTAGTCCGACTAAGAATATAAGAATTCTATTTGTACTATTTTCTTTAGAAAGTTTAGAATATAACAAAAGTATCAATGGTATACATACTAATATAATAATTGTCAAAAAAGGTTTATTCATTTACTACGATACTCCTTTCAATATCTTTAAGCAATTCATCAATATAAGAACAAAATTTTAAAGCACTTTCTCTATTACATTTAAAATTTAATGAATGATGAGTTTGATTTCTATATACACTTATTATACCCTTAAATAAAAATGAATATCCTTCTTGTATAGTTGGATCATCACTAAACTTTAAGATTGTATTTTCTATTTTAGCATGTATAGCCTTTGTTACTAGCGGCAATCCTATTAGTACTGTTTTTTCTAATCCCGCTTTATTCTTTATTCTATCTTCTAAAATTTGTGTGGCTTGATTTATGGCTCTATCAAAGGCTGTTTCTCCAAGTAAAATATCACCACATCTATCGTGTAATTCCTTATCTTCTATAGAATTATATAGATAACCAACTTTACTTATTTGATACTCAGAAGAGTTTATATGCATGTTTTCTAGATATTTCAAAATTTGATTTATTTGAAACATAATTTCATAACAGCCAATATATCCTTTTTGAAAATCATAAATAATGATTTTATAGCTGTCTAGATTTTCTCCTAGTATTTCTTCGAGCTCTGCTATATAATCATTGTATTGTCTTACTACTTTTTCAGGAATACTACCATTTATACTCTCTTTTATTCCTAATAATAAATAATATATTTTTTTTATTTCATATTCTGCTTCTTTCATATATCTACTTCAACTCCTAACTTTCTAGTTAATACAAAAAGACGCAGCACAAAAAATCTATTAAATAGACCTGTACAAGCGTCTTTCTTCCTTTAACTACTTATAGTATATCAAATTATTTTTGTTTAATCAACAAATTTAGATGATTTTCTTATTCATCATCATCCTCTGAATAATAGTCATCTTCTTCTAGTTCTTCCTCTTCAAAGTTAAATGTATCATGTTTATTCTCTTTTACTAATTCTTTTTGCCAATCTTCTAAATCATTATTATCTTTTTTATTATCATCTTGAGTATCAGTAAATGCTTTTATTAAGTTCCATATTAAACACATAATCTCACCACCTGAAATTATTATATCATAGTTTTTTGTTATATATGACTATACGATTATTTTTCTACTCTTATTTATATAATTACTTCTTTATACTAAAATAATATTAGTATATATCTACTGCTTATATATAATAAGTATCTTGGATACATTTAATTAAGATAAGTTTACTTAGCTTAATTAAACACTAATAAGACTTACATAGTAAGGCTTATAGTGGACATAATAGAAATAATATAAAGGTATATTAAAACTAAGACTTGATATCTTAGTTTATTATTTAGTTAATGTTAATGTTTTTATTTTAAATTCTTTAGTATCATAACCCCATGGATTAGATACTAATCTAGTATTATTTATTATTATATCTTCTTCTTTATGATCATGACCATATATCCATACTGGTGATTTATATTCTTTAACTTCTGTATAATAACAAGAGTTATTACCCCTACTATTACTTTTATTTCTAAATGGTGGTATATGTGTTATTATTAAATCTATATTATTTGGTAAGTTATTATACCAAGATATGCTATCGTTATGTAGTTTTTGTATTTTATCTTTCTTAGATAATTCTGATAAGATAAATCTAGAATCATTCTGCATAGGATAGTTATATAGTTTATCTACTAATGTTACTGGTTTATACCAAAGGGTATCTCCCGCTAATAAGAAGGTATTATAGGTATATAGTCCTTTAGTATTATTTGTTTTATCTAGTATGATTATATCGTTATTATCTTTAAATATTTTATTTAATCTATATACTTTATTCATACTATTATAGTTATATTCTTTAGCCATAGGATCAGTATAGATATATTTTATTACTGGTATATAGTATTCATGATTACCTAGGACAAATATTACTTTTTTATAGTATTTTGAACATGAATATAATAGTTCACTCACTCTATTTATATCTTCATCTATATCTCCCGCTACTACAAGGATATCTCCTTTTACTTGCATACTTATTTTATCTTGGACTAATTTATCTATTTTGGTTATGCTTTCATTTTTACTTATATAGTGAGTTAAGTGTAAATCGGATACATAGTCAATGTTTAATTTCATGTTATTTTTCCTTTCTAGATGCTTATATTATATAGAAAGATGCAAATTATGTCAAATGAAAAACCATTGACACTTTTATATGTCAACAGTTTATGTGGATAAGTTATTTATTATTACATTTTCTTATAAACTCTTCTTCATGTTCTTTTAAATAGTTATAACTTTCTTTAATAGCGGTCTCTATATTATTATTTTTATATATGCTTGTTATTTTGTCTAATAAATTTATATTATCTATTTCTACATTATAAAAGATATCATAGCATTTAAACTTATGTTTATATATTTTTTGTATGTTAGTACTATTTAGTATTGGGTCTATAACTATTTCACTTAAATACCATAACAAGCTTGGGCTATCAAAATCTTCATACTTCCAATTTGGATATATTTCTTTACATTTTTCAAAGAAAAGGAAATGACATAATTCATGCATACAGGTATCTATTAAATCTTCTTTATTTTTCTTATGAATATCAAAGGCTTTTTCTTTAATATACCTAGGACATACTGGTATTAGTCCTATTCCTACTGATATTTCTTTATATTCTTTTGGCCACTTTATATTAAAGTAATTACTTATTTCTAACATATATTTATCATTGTATTCATTCCAGATAGTAGTATATTCTTCTCTCAAGTTATTATTTTCTTTTATAAAGTTATTATATCTATCTTGAATTATGTCTTTAATATTATCTTCTTTAGTAAGTCTTTTTAATTCTGGATATAGGAATAATGTTCCTTCTTTTAATGGTAATACATTAGTTGTATCTTTAAGTGTCCATGATAGTATGTCAGATGTTTCTTCAAGAGTTAAATATTTAAATTTTAATTTTGGTATGTTATTCATATTTCCTCCTATTTAATTATATCATATTTTGTTTATTTTCTCACGATAATCATCATAATTACCAATATATCTAGTTATGTTCTTATTTTTTATTTCTATTATACCAGTGGCTATTTTATTTATGAAATATCTATCATGAGATACAAATAATATAGTACCAGTAAACTCCTTTAGTGACTCTTCAAGCATTTCTCTTGTATCAATATCAATGTGATTAGTGGGTTCATCTAGAATTAAGAAATTATAAGAATCTTGAATTAGACAGAATATTTTTAGTCTTACTTTTTCTCCTCCGGATAAATATTTTATTTTTTTATGAATATTTTCTCCTACAAAGAGATATTTAAATAAAGCACTTCTTAAATATTGTTCTGGTCCAATGAAATATTTTCTGGCTTCTTCTAGTACTGATAAATTAATATCTTCAAACTCGATCTCTTGAGGAATATAACCTATCTTGATATTACTTCCTAGTTTTATACTATTATTTCCTTTTAATATTTCTTTGATTAGAGTTGATTTACCGACACCATTATCTCCGACTAGACATAGTCTATCTTGATATTTGATACTTAGATTAAGATTATTAAATATTTCTTTAGTACCATAAGATAAATATAGATTATTTATTGTTAGGACATCTTTGCCTGATCTACTATCCATATCAAAAGTTATATTTAGTTTTTTCTTTTCTTCTGGTTTATCTAACTTTTCTAGTTTTTCTAATCTTTTTTCGATATTGGCAGCTCTTCTAAAAAATATTTCTCCACCACTTGGTCCACAAAGCCTACCATATTCTTTTAATCTTTTGATACTATTTTTCATAGCGGTTATTTGTTTTTGTTGGTATTTATAGTTTTTTAATTCTAATAATAGTCTATTTTCACTTTCTTTAATATAGTAACTATAATTACCATGATATACTTCTATTCCTCTTTTGGTTAATAAATATACTTTGTTTATGACATTATCCATGAAATAGCGGTCATGTGATACTAGTATTATTGTACCTTTATAGTTCTTTAATGTTTTTTCTAACCAAATCATTTTATTTATATCTAAATGGTTAGTGGGTTCATCTAATAATAAGACATCTGGTTCTTGTAATAATAATCTTATTAGAGATATGATGGTTTTTTCTCCTCCAGATAAGGTATTGAAATTTCTATTTAATATTTCTTCAGTTATATTAAATACTGGTAGTATTTTTTGTATCTTTGTTTCGTATTCATATCCTCCTAGCGAGATAAACTTCTCTTGCAGATTCATATACTTTGTTATTACTTTATAATCTTCAGTTAAAAGTTTATCTTCATATCTTTCTAGTTTTTCTTTTAGTTCTATTATTTCTTTGAAGGCACTATTTATATAGTCTTTTACTATTATATCTTTTTCTTCAGGTATTTGACTTAAATAACCTATACTTATATTATTTCTTATTGAAAGGGAACCGGAATCTATACTTTCTTGGCCTGCGATTATTTTTAGTATAGTACTCTTTCCACTTCCATTTGTTCCAATTAAGCCTACTTTTTCTCCTTTTTGTACTGTTATATCTATATTATTTAACACTAAGTCAAAACCAAATGACTTACATACTTTACTTATATTTATATCTATCATAATATTCCTCCCATCAAAAAAAGTTATATGAATATATTGCATCCATATAACTTCTATTTATATATATAGATGCAGGCACGACAAAAACTCACACCCACATCTCATTTTTTTTACTTTTATTTTTGATGAGATAAAGGTGTGATATTTATAGTAAACATGATTACATTACCTACATATTTATACATAAATATCCCTCCATATATAATATATGATAGTTTTTTTGTTTTGTCAATTGTTTTTTATCACTACAAGTCTAAAGTCTTGTTAGTGCTTCTATTAGTCTAAGGTCTAATAGAAGAGTATCTACATACCTATTATATATAAGCAATTAATATATATTTAAAGTAGTTTATTATTGGTATATTTTTTACTATTTTGTGTATAATAATAGTGCAATATACTTGACTTTTAATGATAGTTATAGTATTATTGTATTACCGGAGAGAAATCTTGTCAGGTCGATAGCTCAATGTTGATTTTATTAAATTAAGTGTATGTTAAGTACACCACTTGAGTTGGGAAGAGACTAGAAATAGTCTCTTTTCTTTTTATGGAAATAATAATTTATGATCTATGATATCTATATCATCTCTATCAGCAAGTGCTTTTCTTCTAGTAGTGCCTGCGATTAGGTCTGCTGCTTGAACTAGATAACTTTTTCCTGAGTCTTGATATGATAGTGATATATCTAATTTTCCAAATAATATGTTTTTATGTGTTATATCATAATTATAATTTATTATTCCATGTAATAATTCTTCAGTTAAGCCATCTTTTAGGTTATAGTAGCCATTACTCTTTGTAGATTGTTCATCTATATTTATTATTAATCTAACATTTTTATATGGATCTATTTTTTTATCTTTTATTAATTCTTCAATGGTACTTTTAATTAATCTTCTTATTGTATAATCTATATATCTTCCTTTTGAGGCTTTATTATTTATAATATGATCATATACTCTTGTATTATCTATTATTAAAGCAATAGTATAATATTTATTTATATAATTCATTATTCTTCTTTTATGACTATTTTTAATATTAGTATTTTTTATTTCTTTACATTTTTTAGTACATTTTCCTTTTTCCTCATTACAATAAGAACATTTTATTTCATTTATTATTTTACGATACTGAGTTATAAATTTATCTTTTTCTTGTTTTGATAAAAAGACTATTCCTGCATATACTGATAATTCTTCTTTTTTTGATAATTTACCTGAATCATCTAAGTTTATATATATTTCTTGGTATTCTTCTTTTTTACTCATATAATTGCTCCCTTCAATTGTTTTAATGTTTATTATAGCACTTGCTTTTACTCTTGTCATTATTTTTTAGTAATTTTATTTATCAACAATATATGTGGATATAAGAAAAACTATAGACATAAATCTATAGCTTATATAAATACTTTTATTTTAGAGACATTTGGCCCAGTAAATTTTTTTGAAAGACCTTGGGCTTTCAAAAACCTCGAACAATGTAATGTGAGAGGGATATATTACCTTCTACTTTTTCCTTTAGAAGATACTAGTTCTTCTCTTAAATATCTATAATATTCAATACAATTAACATATTTATTTTCTTTTTCATTAAATATCCATATAGCAGTTAAATCTTCTAACGAGATAGCTCCCATTTGACCATCTTGTACTTTGGTATAAGGTGCTTCTAGTACTGGCCTTTTATCGTAGTAAAATAGTTTATCTCCACCTCTAGTCCAAAATAATTCATTATTATGACCACCTTTTACTTTATCTTTACTTCTTGCATATCCACTAGTTATAATATCTTCTACTTGATCCATACCGGTTACTCTATATACAAAATTATCATTTGTCTTCATAGCAATAGGACTATCTTTCCCAAAAGCTAATTCTCGGACAAATACTCTATTTCTAGTAGTTTCTATTCTATCGTCTTCCATATTTACTCCTTTTCTATAGTAGTTCTACCACTTATTCTATTATCACTATCTTTAATCCAAAGATAATATTTTTTATATGCAAAGTAATTACTCTCTACTTTGTTATTTTCTATTTTATTCCAGCATAATGAATCTATACTAGGAACACTCTTGGTTGTTTTTAAACAGTATTCAGTTGGATCTCCTGCTGTTGTTATTATAAGTTTATTATTTTCTTTAGTAATATTTTCTATTTTAGCTATCATATTTTCATTGGGTTTAGCGTAATACTGATTATTATCACTATCTGGTAAGATATTTTTTGCTACAATAAAACTAAATATTGATAAGACAAGAATACCACCAAGAGCAATAAAAGTACTATTATTATTTTTCATTTTTAACCTCCCTGTAATCTTTAAATAATTTTGTATATATTGGTTTTACTAACTCTCCTAATACAAACATTATAAAACATATTCCGATAGTTATCAAGATATAATTTATTTTTATATTTGGTACTATAAAGTATTTACTTATTGGGGTTACTAATACTATGATTTGAACTAATAGTATTAAGAATACTCCTAATGTTAGTTTTTTATTTGAAAAGATGTCTTTATTTAGTACTGACTTCTTAATATTACGACAAGAGAACGAGAATAGTAATTCATGAGTTACTAAGTAGATAAATAATAATGAACCTGCGGTATTTACATCTGCTTCTTTTGCAAAATAGATAAATATTATTAACATTACTATTGATTTTATGATTGCTCCGATTACTATTTTAGCTGTTAATAATGGTGTAAAGAAACTTTCATTGTATTTATTAGCAAGAGTATTTTCCATTTGGTCTTCTGTTTTCTTTTCGAAAGCTAACATAATAGCAGGTATACTATCGGTTACTAGGTTTATCCATAGTAGTTGTAATGTTGTAAACATTTCCATATTTAGTACCATAGATATGAATACTAGAAGTACTTCTACTATATTACCCGCAAGTAAGTATAGTATTATTTTCTTGATATTAGAAGTTATTCTTCTTCCTTCTTCAACTCCATCGACGATGGTAGAAAAACTATCATCTACAAGAATACAATCTGCTACTTTTTTTACTACTTCAGTTCCGGTTATGCCCATGCCTATTCCAATATCAGCTTTTTGAATAGCGGGTGCATCATTTACGCCATCTCCAGTCATGGCTACGACATAACCATTACTTTGAAGTGCATCTACTATCCTTAATTTGGTACTTGGTGATATTCTAGCATAAACATTATATTTTTTTACTGCTTCTTTTAATTCATCGTCTGTTAACTTATCTATTTCTTTTCCTGTTGTTGCTCCTTCATCGGTATCGATAATACCAACACTTTTAGCTATTGCACGAGCAGTATTTATACTATCTCCAGTTATCATAACTATTTTTATTCCAGAATTTTTACAAGTATTAATAGCATTTGGTACTGATATTCTTGGTGGATCCATCATTCCTATTAATCCTATAAATATCATATTATGTTCTGGATCACTTGTGTTTTCTGTTTTATAGGCTAGTGCTAAGATACGAAGGGATTTTTCTGATTCTTCTTCTTCTATTTTAAATATTTTTTCTTTATATTCAGTAGTTATATTATATAATTTATTATCTTCTAGATAATAGGAACAGTTTTGTAATACTGAGTCTAAACTTCCTTTAGTAAATGAATATTCTTTACCTTCAATGGTATTGATAGTACTCATCATTTTTCTATCTGAGTCAAATGGATACTCTTTTACTCTTGGAATATTTATTAATATATTTTTTTCTTCAAGGTATTTATAGATGGCTACTTCGGTTTCATCTCCTAGATATTTGTCGTTATTCTTTGTTACATTTTGACAACTTGATAAACAATAATTATATAGATTTATGTTTTCTATATTATCTTTTTCGGTATATAATTTATTGTTTACATAGATACTTTTTACTTGCATTTTGTTCTCAGTAATAGTTCCTGTTTTATCAGAACAGATTATATCAGTTGAACCTAGTGTTTCAACAGAGGCCATCTTTCTTATGATTACATTTCTTTTAGCCATTTCGGACATTCCTAGAGATAATATTATGGTTATTACTGATGACATTCCTTCAGGGATAGCGGCGACCGCTAATGAGATGGATAACATTAGGATATCAAAGAAATCATTCTTTTTAAGTAGACCTACGACCATCATAACTATTATTATTGCTATTATTATATAGGTTAATACTTTACTTATTTGGTTTACTTTCTTTTGAAGGGGAGTTAGTTCATTCTTATTATTCATAAGGCTTGCTCCTATTTTGCCTAGTTCTGTATTCATAGCGGTACTACATACTACTACAAAGGCATGTCCATTTGTTACATTACAGCCAGCATAAACCATATTTTTTCTTTCGTATAATTCTTTTTCTTCGGTTATATCTATATTATCTTTCTTGATACTTTTTGATTCCCCGGTTAGGGTTGATTCATTTACTTCTAAGGCCTCTGATGATATTATCCTAGCATCAGCGGATACATAGTCACCAGCTTCTAGTTCTATTATATCTCCTGGTACTATTTTTCTTACATCTATTGTTTCTTTCTTACCATCTCTTATAACATTATTATTAGTTATAAACATTTTATTTAGTTCTTCGATTGCCTTGTCGGCTTTCTTCTCTTCGATAAAACTTAGGGTTGCATTTATTATGACGATTATTAGAATTATTACTGAGTCAGCATATGATTCTTTTTGAATATAAGATATTACTGCAGAAAATACTGAAGCAAATATTAATAGTATTATCATTAGATCATTAAACTGATTTAAAAAGATTATGAAATTTGATTTTTTCTTTCGTTCTGCTAATTTGTTTTCACCATACTTCTCTAATCTCTTACTGGCTTCTTCTTCAGTTAATCCACTTATATTGGTATTTAATTCTTTATATAGTTCTTCTACTTTTTTATTATAATAATTATTTTCTTTCATCTTTTTACTCCTTTATATTAGATATGATAGAACAAACATTACTATCATTATTATTAAGATTATTATTAAGAGTACTTTGGTTATTTTTATTAAGATATTTTGATATGGTTTTAGTACTCTTATGCCACAATTACGGCAATACTTATCACTATCTCTTACGACTTTTTTACAATTTATGCATTCTTTCATTGTTGTAACCTCTCTTTTATGATATTTATTATTTCTAATGAACTAGTACTTGACGAATCTCTATGTAAATAATAGTCATGAATGGCTTCGGCGATTACTTCGTCATAATTTACGTTTTCTTTTACTTTTTGACTAGCATAACCAGAGATACTTTTGGTAAAGTCTTCAAGTGAAATATTGGTATTATACTTTTTGTTATAACTCTCTATGGATTCTTCGACTAGTTCTTTTGAGTATGTTCCTTTTTTTAAGATATTTAGAATATTTTGATAGCTATTTATATTATCTTTTGTTACTAGTGTTATGTTATCAATATTATTTTGCTTTAACAATGTTACAAATGTTATGTAATGACCTAGTTCATGAGCTATTAATGATTCATAACTAGCATTATTTGGATACCAGTTTTCTTTTAATCCTTTACTTAGGATATCTTTATTTAAGAAATAATAACTATTTAATAATATTTCTGTTTTATTTACTTTGTTATATTCTTTTATATCTAAGTTATTATTTATAAAGGTATTAGTAGGATTGAAATAGGCTATATAATCCTCATTACTTGGAGCATTGGTTATTGTTATGTTTGTTAGATATCCTTTTATATTAGGAAATAATTGGTATGTTGTACTTATTACTTCTTTTATTTTATTTGATACATCTTCATCAACATCACATAAACTTACACTAGGAATGTTATAGCTTTCACTTATTTCTTTTTCAATTAGGGATACATTTATATTTCTTTTACATTTCCAAGATTGTTTTGTGATATCTTGTTTTATTAGGTTTATAGCTTCTTCTTTGGTATCAACAACAATATTAGTATATTTATTATTGGTATTCATAATGGATACTTTATAACCATATTTTAAGCTAGATATTTCTTTTTGTAATTCTATGTATGGTCTAAACATATCTTTACCACTTATTAAAGTCATAGTAATAAAACTTATTATGATAATAGAAGTTAAGGTAAATAATGAGCCAATATTATTTTCTTTATATCTTAATTTATTATCTTTTAGAGATAAATAACCATGAGGAGTTAGTTCTCCGCAGGTGGGACAGAAGTTATCATCCACTTCTAGTTCTTCATTACACTTTATACATTTCATAGTTTCTCCTTTGCTACTTTATTTAATTATATCATATTTTGTCGTATTTGTTTGTAAAAATTTAATAATTTTATTTTTAATGGGAAAATTGTATTAGGTGTTAGATATGAATTTTCAAAAACTAATAGAATTAAGAGAAGACTTTAATCTTAAACAAAAGGATATTGCTAAGCTATTAAACATTACTCAGCAGACTTATTCACTATGGGAAAATGGCAGTAAAATTATTCCTTTAAAGCATTTGAATTCTTTATGTAACTATTATAATGTTAGTATGGATTATATGCTGGGGCTTTCTAATAAGAATAGTTTTAATAATGGTAAATATAATATTGATAAAAAGATTATTGGTAGGAGATTAAAAGAATTTAGAAAAGAAAAAAATATTACCCAAGAAGAACTAGCTAGTACTCTTAATACTACTCATTCAACGATTAGTGCTTATGAAAGTGGTAAGACTACTATTCTTACGGCTTTTGCCTATGAGATATGTAAAAGATATAATATTTCTATGGATTATTTATGTGGTAGAACGCTTATTTGATACTTTTATATATTATATATACTTTTATTTCAGAGACATTTGGCTCTGAAGTTTTTTTGAAAGACCTTAGGCTTTCAAAACCTCGAACAATGTAGTGTGAGAGGCATATAATTTTTTATTATATTTTTATTATTTTGGTTCATAATATTTTTGAGGAGGATATTTATGAAAGAAAATTATGAATTAATGGAACATATTTATAAAGATGCTGAAATGGCTGTTTATACTTTGACTACTCTTACTAATGATTTAAAAGATAAAGATAATAAAATAAAGAAGACTCTTGAAGATATTCTTAAAGAATATGAGTCTTGGAAAAAGAAGAGTATGAAGTATTTAAAGAAAGGAAAAGCAGAAATTACTGATAGTGGAGTTATGGCCAAAATGATGGCTAAGATGGGTATTAAGAAAGAAGTTATTAATGATAATAGTGATTCTTCGATTGCTAAGATGATTATTAATGGTGTATCAACAGGGTCTGTGGATATGGAAAAGAAAATTAAGGCTTATGATAAAGATGTTGATAAGAGTGATTTGAAGATAGCGAAAGAATTTTTGAAATTTCAAGAAAAGACTATAGATGAACTTAAAGAATATCTATAGTTTTTTTAATATTTTTATATACAATTATTTATTTATGTGGTAAAATTATAATAGGTGAAGAAGAATATGTTGGGGAGAATTATTGCTATTAATGATAATATTGTTTCAGTACAATTATCTGTTAATATTTATGATTATGATAGTTTAATTAGTAAGAATGTTATATTTAAAGATACTACTGCGATTAGTATTGGAGAAGTTATTGCTATTGGTAATGGTATTATGCAGGTATCTTTAGTGGGAGAAATTAGAAATAATAAGTTTTTATTTGGAGATATTTCTAAGCCTTCTTTTAAGGCTACTTGTAATTTGATTGATAATAGTGTTCTTGATATTATTTTAAATAATGATGGACCTAATAGTATTAAACTTGGTAAGTCTTTTATTTATCCTGATTATGATATTAAACTTGATGTTGGTAATTTCTTTTCTAATCATTTTGCTATACTAGGTAATTCTGGTAGTGGTAAATCTTACTCTGTTGCTAAGATTCTTCAGAGTGTCTTCTACCAATGTAAGAGTTTACCTTTCTATTCTAATATATTCTTATTTGATGCTTATGGAGAGTATCAAAGAGCTTTTTCTAGGATACATGAAGTTAATGATAATATTAATTATAAGGTATATACTACTGATTTAAATAGTACTGAATTTGATATTTTACAATATCCTTTTTGGTTACTTGGTATTGATGATTTAGCCTTACTTATGGGTGTTACTTCTAAAGAGCAATTACCAGTTATTGAGAAGGCTTTAAAATTAGTTAGTTATTTTGCTAGAAAAGAAGAAGAAGTTATTAATCAGAAGAATGATATTATTGCTAGATGTTTATTAGATATTTTATTTTCTGGTAAGAGTGCTAGTATGATTAGAAATAAGATTGTTTCTATTCTTACTAAATTTAATACTAGTAATCTTAACTTAGAAGTTAAACTTGTTAAGGGTGGATGGACTAGAACTATTAGACAATGTTTATTCGTAGAGAATACTGGTGAGTTTTCGGATGTTGAGGTTGTTATTGAATACTTAGAAAGTTTATGTTTGGATAATTTTGAACTTTCTCTTCCTAATGGGGAATATATGTATACTATGAAAGACTTTAGTACGGCTTTGGAGTTTGCTCTTATATCTGAGGGTACTCTAAATAGTGATAAGGCTTTTGAACTTACTAATATTCTTAAAGTTAGATTTAACAATTTAATGAATAGTAATTATGCTAGATACTTTGAATATGATGGTTATATTAATAGAGAGAGTTTTATTAATTTACTTCTTACTACTAATGATGGTAAGAAAGCACAGATTGTTAATTTTAATATTAATTATGTTGATGATAGATTTGCTAAGAATTTGGTTAAAATATTTTCTAAGCTTTTATTTGATTATATTGTATCTCTTAATCAGAGGGCTTCAATGCCATTTCATATTGTTCTTGAAGAGGCTCATAGATATGTTCAGAATGATGAAGATGCCACTATACTTGGATATAATATTTTTGAAAGAATTACTAAGGAAGGTAGAAAATATGGATTACTTCTTGGTATTGTTTCTCAAAGACCTAGTGAGTTATCTGAAACTACAATATCTCAGTGTAGTAATTTCTTAGTATTTAAGATGTTTCATCCTAGAGATCTTCAGTTTATTAAAGATATTATTTCTAGTGCAGATATTACTTTGACTAATAAGATTAAGACTTTACATCCTGGTACTTGTATTATGTTTGGTACGGCTTTTAAGATGCCTACGATTGCTATTCTTGATAAACCTAATCCTGAACCTCTTAGTCAGAGTTGTGATATTAATAAGACTTGGTATATTCATAATTAGTTATAATAAAAAGATAATTCTTAATATTTAGAATTATCTTTATTTTTTATGTCACTTCAGCCTATAGTCTTACGTGGTAAATTAGAGCCTGTAGTCTCTAATTTAGTTATTTGGCTTTTCTTTTTACTTTTATTTTTGATAGTTCTTCAGCAATATCACTATATAGTTCTTTTTGACTTTGATAGTAGGCTTCAATTATATCTTTATTACTTGAATATATTCTCGTAGTCATGTCTATGTATTCTCTATCTTCACTTGGTGCTGTTACTGCGTCAGTTAATGTTGCAAGTACTTTTTTATTTTTCTTTTGTTTTGGTAGTATGTGAATATCTCCTGCTGCTGATGTATCTATTAAGATATTTTCTTTTATACTACTTGGTTTATATATTCTAGATTGAGTTGGATCTAAATAATATGTATCTCCTTGATAGACTGCTGTTGTTATTTTATGATTACCTATTATACTTAGTTTTTTATCTTTTTTAGGTATAGTATACTCATAATATTTATTTAGTTCTTCTTCATATTGATATACTAAATCTAAAAGATGAATGTTTGTTCTTTGATGTTCATTATGAATTTCTTCTAGCAGACTTAGCATATTTTCTACATTATCTTGCATTACATCAAAATCACTTTGATATACAGTTAAAGTATTTCCTTCTATTCCATAAGCATTATATATTTCTTTTAACATAGTAGCTATATGACGACATACTGCTTCTCCATTCATTATATTTGATGAGTATATATCTTTAATATCTCTAATTGTTGTTTCTCCAAAATGAAATTCTTTATTTTTAGATAAATAACCATCATATAACATCTTATTATAAAATGTATATATCTCTATAGGGTTTTGAAATTCAAATATTCTATTTAATTTTACATATTCAGAAAGAAATTCTTGATAAAGAGTTTTTATTTTTTGAACTTCTTTAGTATGTGATTCTGAATTTCTTGAAAATATTGCATAACTAACATTTATAATATTTGCTCCTAGTAACAAAAGACTTGCTAATAAACTATCACTTGTGTGAGGTAAAAGAGATGTTCCTATTCCACATGACATGATTGCTATAGTATTAGCTTTAGATATTATTTCATTAGTATTATAACTTATGTTTCCATATATTTTATCTTTTAAATTATCTCTCATATTATCTTTTTTCCTTTCTCTTTACTTTTATATTTGACAATAGATTTGATATATAATTATATAGTTCTTGATGTTCTTTATAAAATCTTTCTAATATATCTTTATTTTGTTTATAAATATTAATGGTGCTTTTGACATATTTTAAATCTTCACTAAATGGTGTTGATGGATTTGCTTTCATTGCTTTAGAAGAATTTGCTCTTGGTATTATTTTAGTATCTATTCGACCATCTTCAGATATTAAAATTTTTTGATTATTCATACTTGGCTTATACATTCTTGTTTGAGTTGGATCTAAATAATAGTCTTTACCTTGATAAATGGCTTTAGTTATACGATGATTTGTTAATTTGCCTATGTCTTCTGGTGATATATAATAACTAAAAGCTTCCTGTATTTTATCTTCGAGTAAGTAGGTTAAATCTTCTACTGGAATACCTTTTATATCACTTACTTTTTGTAATTCTTTTTGATAATATGATAACATACTTTTATCTGTTGTAGTATCTTTTTGAAATACACTAATATCATAACTTGTTATGCCATAATCTAAATAAATATCTTTTAACATTTGTGCTATATGACGACATACTGCTTCTCCATTTATTATATTTGTTCCTTGTATAGTCGTTATGTCTTTAACTTTATCTTTTCCAAAGTGAAATTCTTTATCTTTAGATAAATATCCAGCATATAACATTTTATTATATAATGTATATATTTCTACAGGATTTTGAAAGTCAAATATTTTATTTAGTTTATTATAGTCTTTTATTAAATTATTATATAATTTTCTTATTTCTATTATATCTTTTGTATGTAATGATAATCTTTCTTCTTCACTATATATATAATATATCATATTTAATATACTTAACATCATTAACGATGCAGCATTATTTAAATTTGCTCCTAGTGAGAAGAAACCTGTACCAAAGGTTGTTAATATTAGTCCTAGATTTATATCACTTATTAATTCACTAGTATTATAATTTATATTACTATATATTTTCTTTATTATTTTATCCATAACAATTCCCCCTTCATATGTGCTGGGTATTATACCATATATTATAAAAAAAAGCAAATTTTTGTTTGCTTTACTTTCTTACTGTTTTACTTTGTATTTCTACTGGTGTTTCATAATATTTATTTTTTTCTTTCAATTCCTCTTGATAGCGGTCTTCAAATTCTTTGTTTGTTAGATTATATTTGTAACCTTCATAAATGTGATCGGCATCAAGAATTATTAAATCTCCTTTTTTTAGTTGAGAAGCATTTATATATTTTTTTAATTCTAATGCTTCATCAGTAGGAGATAATGGTGTATTCCAGTGTACTATGTTATCTTTTTTTAATCTTCCAACATTTCGCTTTGCAACATCAGTCCATACTAAGCCTAGGTCTCTTATTTTTTTATATAATTGATATAATTCTTCAGTCGTTACCTCTGTTTTAGTATCTACTCTCTCTGTTACTTCTAGAAATATTTTATTTTCTTCATTTATTTTTATACTTTCTCTTAATAAAGGAGTAATTATATATGGATTATTAGGAAAACTATCAGTATATCTTTTGATACCTATTTTTAATACTTTGTCTCCTACTGCTAGTACATAAGAAAATGTTCCTTTACCTAAATATTCTATGTCACCATAAGTTTTATTTTCATTTTGACATAATTCTTTTATAATAATTTTTATTGTATCTATTCCGACTTTAAAATCTTTATTGTTAAATTTTTTCCCATATATTTCTTTTAATATATCTTCTATGGTATTATTTAGATATTCTTCGTTATTTTGGGCTATTTTAGATATTTTTGTACTTGTTTCTTTATTTAAAGTACCTTGCTTTTTTAATTCATATAAATCTTTAATATTGTTACTTATGATATTATCAAAGTTTTGATATACTTTATCTATATATAAATTATTTTTTAATAAAAAGGAAGTTAATTTAATGGATATCGTTGAATTAATTAAATATTTTTCTATAATATAATTCATTACTTCTTCATTATCTTTTATTTTATCTAATATATTACGTAGTGTAAAATCATCTATGACTGGTATTAGTTTATCTATATATGATATTAATTTGTCATTTGGATATTTTGTTATTCTATTTATTATTGGATATGTATCAATATTATTTTCTTTTAATTTGTTATAATTATTTATTATGGCATCAATTAATTCATCTCCATCATACATTATTAAATAAGATGTTATCCAGTTATAATCAGAACAATTCTTTAAAATATAGTCTGCATATTTTCTTATTTTATCTTTATTTCTTTGGCCTTCTTTTAGTAAAAATTCTTCTAGTTTACCTATTCTATTGCTTGATAAAGCTTTATTCAATCTTATTTTAAATATATCCATATTAGTCACCTACTATAATTTTAACATATATTTATTTTGTTTTCTACATAAAATGTCTAATTTAAAGACTTTGGCTTTAAATTACTATAGAAAGACCTTAGGCTTTCTATAGCAGTGAACAACGAAGTGTGAACTCTAAAAGAAAAATAGCCTAGTATAATTTACTAAACTATTTACTTTTTAATATTTCTTTTAAGAATTCCCCAGTATAAGAATTTGGATTATCGGCGACTTGTTCTGGAGTACCTACCGCTACTACTGTACCTCCACCAGAACCTCCTTCAGGTCCTAAATCAATTATATAGTCTGCTACTTTGATAACATCTAGATTATGTTCTATTATTATTACAGTATCGCCATTATCAACAATTCTCTCTAGGATAGCAAGTAATTTTTTGATATCGGCTTGATGTAAACCAGTAGTAGGTTCATCTAGAATAAAGACAGTCTTCCCAGTAGGTTTCTTTTGAAGTTCTTTGGCTAATTTGACACGAGCAGCTTCTCCTCCGGATAGCGTTGGAGCGCTTTGACCTAGGCGAACATAACTTAATCCTACATCATCTAATACTTTTAATTTATTTAATACTTTAGGATGATTTTCAAAGAAAGGTATGGCTTCTTCAACACGCATATTTAATACATCATATATATTTTTTTCTTTATATTTTATTTCTAATGTTTCACTATTATATCTTGTTCCATTACATACTTCACATGGTACATAAACATCTGGTAAGAAGTGCATTTCTATTTTTTTAACACCATCACCCCAGCAAGCTTCACACCTTCCACCTTTAACATTGAAGCTAAATCTTCCTTTGTCATAACCTCTTATTTTAGCTTCTTTGGTTTCAGCAAAGATATCCCTTATATCATCAAATACTCCAGTATAAGTAGCGGGATTACTACGAGGTGTTCTTCCTATTGGTGCTTGAGATATTTGAACTACTTTATCAACATTCTCTAAGCCTTTTATTTCTTTATATTTACCTGGTTTATCTTTAGAACCATATATTTTTTGAGCTAAGGCTTTATATAGTATTTCATTTATTAAACTTGATTTTCCTGAACCTGATACTCCTGTTACGAGAGTCATTGTGCCTAGTGGTATTTTTACATTGATATTCTTTAAGTTATTTTCTTTGGCACCTTTTATCTCTAGATATTTTTTATTACCTTTTCTTCTTACTGAAGGTACTTCAATTCTCTCTGCTCCTTTTAGGTATCTTCCAGTAATACTATTTTCATTATTCATTACTTCTTCAGGAGTACCTGCCGCTACTACATTTCCACCTTCTAGTCCAGCACCTGGTCCTATATCAATTAGGTAGTCTGCTGCTAGCATTGTATCAGTATCATGTTCTACTACAATAAGGGAATTCCCTAAGTCACGCATTTCTAATAGAGAATTTATTAGTCTTTGGTTATCTCTTTGATGTAAACCTATACTTGGTTCATCTAAGACATATAAGACTCCTGTTAATCTTGAACCTATTTGAGTAGCTAATCTTATTCTTTGACTTTCACCACCGGATAAGGTGCCAGCTTCTCTTGATAGTGTTAGATATGATAAGCCAACATTTATTAAGAAGTTTAATCTTGAATCTATTTCTTTTACTACTATTTCAGATATTTCTTTTTGTTCTTTTGTTAATTTTAGATTAGTTATAAATGTTCTTAGGTCTCCTATTGACAAACATGTTACTTCATAGATATTTTTGTTATTTATTAGAACATTTAATACTGATGGTTTTAGTCTTGAGCCATGGCAAGTAGGACACTCTAGTTCTGTCATATAACCTTCAATCCAATCTCTTATCCAAGTACTTTTGGTTTCGATATATCTTCTTTCAAGATTAGTTATTATTCCTTCATAGTAACTTGTTGTCTTTCTAGTATTTCCATTTTTGGCTTTATAATTAAAAGTTAGAGGTTCGGTTGAACCATATAATATTAAATTTAATTCTTCTTTGGTTAGGTCTTTAACGGGTTTACTCAAATCAATATGATAGTAGTCCGCTAGTGTTGTTAGTTCAGTATACATAATACTTGATTCTTCATCTAGATTTATTGGTTTGATGGCACCATCTAGAATAGAGATATCTTTATTTGGTATTACTAAGTCAACATCTATTTTATATTTTACTCCTAATCCTTTACAATCTGGACATGAACCATATGGAGCATTGAAAGAGAAGATTCTTGGTTCTAGTTCTTCAAGAGAATAATCACAATATGGACAAGCATAGTCTTCACTCATGGTTATTTCTTCTTTACCTACAACATCGATTACTACTTTACCATGACTTAATTTACTAGCAGTCTCTAGTGATGAATATAGTCTACTTCTTATTCCATCTTTGATTACTAGTCTATCAATTATTACTGATACATTATGTTTTTTATTTTTTTCTAATTCTAAATCGATTGTTAGTTCTTTTATTTCACCATCTACTTTTATTCTTATATATCCTTCTTTTCTTAGCTTTTCAAATAAATCTTTTTGAGTTCCTTTTTCACCTTTAACTACTGGTGACATAACCATTATCTTGGTATTTTCTTCTAGTTCTAAGATTTTATTGGTCATTTCTTCGATTGACTGAGATGAAATAGGGATATGATGATTAGGGCAATGGGGAACTCCTACTCTAGCAAATAATAGTCTTAGGTAATCATATATTTCGGTTACGGTTCCAACAGTACTTCTGGGATTTTTGTTAGTGGTTTTTTGGTCAATAGAAATACTTGGAGATAGACCTTCGATGACATCAACATCAGGCTTACCAGATGAACCCAAGAATTGTCTAGCATAAGCAGATAAACTTTCAACATATCTTCTTTGGCCTTCGGCATAAATTGTATCAAAAGCAAGGGATGATTTTCCTGAGCCTGATACACCAGTCATTACTACTAATTTATTTTTGGGTATTTCTATATTTATATTTTTTAAATTATTTTCTCTAGCACCTTTTATTATTATTTTATCCATATTATCACTGCTTCCTTTTCCTTTGGTATTATACCACATTTTTTTAAAATTATAAACAAGAAAAAAATGCTAATTGATAGCACTTTATATTTATTAAAAATTTAATTCGCCAGGGGATACGGTTCTAGCACCAGAGTCGGCCCATGGGTTGTTTATTTTTCTTTCTAGTACCTTATGTTCCTCTTGCTCTTCAGGAATAAAGTTTTCTAGGTCTGGGCTTGTGTAGTTTGCTTCTTTTGGTTCTTCTTTTACCTTGCTAGAATCTTCTTTAACTGAATTATCAAGTTCTTTATCAAAAGTAACCGCAAGTTCATTTATAGGTTCTTCTGGTATATCCATGGTTAGAACTTCATCACGAGGATGAGTTAGTTTATCTTGGTTTACTAAGTTAGTATATTTTGAATCATAAATACTTGCTTCACCTGGAGTACTTGATAAAGTTTCTTCTTTAGGGGGATCCTCTAATGCTTTGGTATCTTCAGATAATGGTATATTCTCTTCTTGTGGAGGCAATGTTTCTTTTTTTGATTCTTCAGATAGTAATTTATTTACTGTATCTAAAAATTCTTCTTTACTTTGAGTAACCGCTAGTAAATCTATTATTCTTAACTTTTCTTCTGGGGTAAAATTATTATTCATACTTGTGCCTCCTTTACACTTATAGTATATATTAGAAAAGAAAAAAAGTAAATATTATAGTTAGTAATTATTTTTATTTGACACTATACTTGATGCTTTTTTTCTTATCCTATTAATTATATTATATACAGTTCTTTGATTATTATCTATTATTTCAGATATTTCTTTTGGTTTATAGTTTTGTTCTTTTAATTTAAAAACTAATTCTTCTTGCCAAGTTAATTTACTTATGATTGTCTTCTTTAATTTATTATAGTTATATTCTTCAAATATTTGTAGTTCTGGGTCATACTTTTTATCATATGAGAACATATTTAAATAATCAGTACTATTAAGTGATGTTGCTTCACTTAGAACTCTACTCTTTTTGGTATTATTTTTTCTAAAAGCATTTTTTAAAGCATTATCTAGGCATCTATTTAAATAGATATTATAGGGAGTAGTATCGCGATAATTATCTATTGTTTCATATAATGCTAAAGTCCCTTCACTTATATAGTCCTCTAGCTCATTATTGTTGTTATTTCTTTGTGAATATTTTCGAGCTTTATAATAAATTAAATTTTTATATTTTTGATAAATTAGGTCTTTTACTTGATCATCATCTTTAGCTAAATATAATAGTTCATAATCATTATCCATATTATACTCCTCTTGATCTATTTATTTCTGCTAGAAAGATGCCACAAGCTACGGAAGCATTTAAACTATTTACTGTTCCACTCATAGGTATTTTGGCTAAGTAGTCACAATTTTCACTTACTAATCTACTTATTCCCTTACCTTCATTTCCTATTATTAGAGCAGTTTTCATTTTATAATCAATATCGGTATAGACTGTTCCTTCCATATCAGTACCTACAACCCAATAACCATAGTCTTTTAATTTTTTGATGGTATTATTTAGATTTGTTACTTTGATTATTTTTACTTTTTCAATGGTACCTACTGATGCTTTTACAACAGTTCCGGTTATATCTACTGAACGATCATTAGGTATTATTATGGCATCTACACCAAAGGCTTCGCATGATCTTATGATGGCTCCAAAGTTATGGGGATCTTCAATATGATCTAATAGGACCACTAGTGGATACTCTTTATCGATATTTGGTATGATATCTTCTAGTGAATAGGTTTTAACATCTTCTACTTCTAATATTATACCTTGATGTAAACCTTTACACATTTTATCTAAATCACGCATATCTAGAAAAATAGGATTTATATTTTTCTTTTTGATTAGAGTGATTATTTCATTATCTTTAAATTTATTACTTAGATATACTTTTTTTATTTTATCTTTTGTTTGTAATTTTTCTCTTGCTACATTCTTTCCATATATTTGCATTATTTCACCTCTATTTGCTCTAACATTTCTTTTAATCTATCTTTATTATTTAAGTATAAGTCTCCTAGTAAGGCTTCAAAACCAGTAGATAATTTATAGGTTATGATATCGGTATTTTTGGGGTGATTTTCTTTTTTGTTATTTCTTCCTCTTTTTACGATATCTAATTCTTCTTCAGTTAAGAAGTTATCTTTAGTTAATTTATCTAATATTTTTACTTGTCCTTTAGCGGATACATAAGGAACTGCTGATGCATTTAATTTATTGGCATTATTGATACCTTGTTTTAATAATTTTTCTCTTATATATAAGGATAATACAGCATCTCCTAGTAAGGCTAATACTTGAATATTTATTGTTTTAGTATTCATTTTATACACTTCTTTCTTTGAAAAAAATATTGTTTTTCTTCATATTTAAATGACACATATAGTTTATCATATATAGTTATCTTTGTCTATAATTTGGTAAAAGAAAAGTAGCATTTTTATCTGCTACTGATTATTTTGCATTATTTGTCCAAACATTGATGGTCCAGTTGTTTTTTGTCCTCCTACTGGGATGGGATTATTTACTTGATTAGACTCATTTACTGGATTACCAAAGAATGGATTACTATTTAAATTAGTATTAACTCCCGAATTCATGTTTGGAGTACTATTTATATCTATTTTGAAATTATCTGTTGTATCCATTAGATTGGTTGGTTCTGGCGTAGGTTGTTGATACAAATTACCACTGAAGTTTACTGGTTCATTACTTTGATTATTTACTACTTGATTATCTAATTTAGGAATTTGTTCTCCCATTGGTTGATAATTAGTTGGTTCTAGAACTGGTGTTGGTACTTCAAAGTTATTTGTTTGTAAATTGGGCATAGCCTCAGTTTGATTCATGTTAGGAATATTTAAATTATTTGGTACTTGTCCTTTTTGACTTGATACTTCTACTGGTTCTGGTGTTGACATTTGAGGTGTTTCTTCTACAGCAGGACTACTTGGAGCATTAAATGCTGGTACTTCAAAACTTGGAGTACTTACAGGAATACTTTCTGTATTTACTAGTTCCTCTTTTGGCATATTGAATGCTCCTGAATTAAATGTTGGAACTTCAAAACTAGGCATGCTATTTGCTACACTTTCTTTAGGTGGATTAAATACAGACTCCTTAACAGGTAACTCTACTTTTTCTTCTTTATTATATTTGTTATTAAGATTTTTTAATGTCTCACGAGTAGGTTCTTGTAATAATTCATTCGTTATATCCTCTAACTCTTCTTTTGTAAAATATTTCATATTAGGCCCCTCCTTATTATAAATAAATTATAATATAAAAAAGATAAAAAGTAAATAGAAATATCACTTTTTATCTAGAATAATTTTTGAATTAGTCTGCTAATTTTTTGTTATGCTTTATTTCTTCCCAACCTAAATTTCTTTTAAATATTGATATCATAAGGCATAAGATATAGCTTAATAAAAATAATGGGTTATATAATGTTAATTTTGTTTTTGATACATTTAAATTTAATTTATTTTTTTCACTTTTAATTATTATATAGGTTATACCCGCTAATTCTAAGTAGATTAGTAATAAGACCACTACTAAAGTTTTTATAAATGCTGTAATATCATTTATTGTTAATGAACTTACTATTAATAAAAGAACTCCTATTAAAAGGTATATTAGTGGTTGTACTCCTATTACGGTACTTATTTTTGAACCATAGTTTTTATCTTTATAATCTAGACTTCTTCTAATTTCTTTGATATATATTTTACGAGCTTCAAAATAACCTTTTACCCATCTTGTTCTTTGTTTCATAGATACTTTAAAACTATCTGGTTGTTCATCATAAAAGATAGCTTTCTCATTATAAGTTGTAGTTAAGTTATTCAAAGTACTATATAGAGTTAATTCATAATCTTCAGTTAAGGTATTAAAAGGGAAACCTTGCCAATCTTCCACTAAAGAACCTTTGATATAATATCCTGTTCCTGATATGGTTAAATTATTGGTATATTTACTTTTTAATTGATTACCAATTGTATTTATCATAGAAAAGGTTAAGGCAGAAGAAGCTGCTACTAAAGTAGAACTATTTTTAGTATTACGATAACTTATGCCAATATCATAACCTTCTTCAATACTATTTATCATTTCTTTGATATAGTTTTTATCTAAGATATTATCGGCATCAAAGATAAAATAGGCGTCATATTTTTTATTTTTTGATAATATTTCTTTAATAGCATCATCTAAGGCATAGCCTTTTCTTTTTTTAGTTAAATCTTTTCGATAGATGATATTCATATTATGTTTTTTGACTATTTCTACTGTAGGATCTTCTTTTGATTCTACAATTATATAGACATCTTTGGAATTTATTTTTTTAGTTTGCTTTTCAATACTAATTAGAAGTTGTTCTATTACTTGAGATTCGTTACGTGCAGGTATTAAAATACAATATTTATTAGTTACTGTATCTGACTTCTTGGGACTATTGTTATTTCTTGTCATTACAAAGAAACTATATACTAACAAGAATAGTGAATAAATTATTAATAAAAAACTTATTATTGTTGTCATCTTACCACCATATTCGTATAACTTTTCTTCATTCTTTCATCATTATATACTTTATCTAAAAACTCACCATATCCTGTCAGTGGTTTATAGCCTTCATGTCTTAGTCCCATTCTTATACATGCACTGAATGATATAAACATATCTATTGTTATTACTACTAATAGAATGTAATAAATTAGATTTCCTAAATTATATGGTATCTTTTCTATTTTGTTTGATACAAAGGGATATATTTTAACCATGAGTATATAACATAATAAACCCCAGAATAACATATATGGTAAAGTTGTTCTGCCATTTATATTTAATAGATATGTTGAATAATCCCATGATGTTGTTCCGGTAAAGGCCTCCTGCAAGAAGCTTATTAGATATTCGAAGGCTCCTCCTATTAAAGAACCTATTAAGAAATAATCTAATTTTTGCCTCGACTTTCTAGCAAGAATATATACCATGATACATGCTCCCCATCCATATATTGGAGATAATTCTAAATATAATAGCCCTCTTTTAGTGGAATAATCTAGTATTCCATAATTGATATAATTCTTAGTCATAAACAGTATATCTTCATAAAGACAACCTAAGAAACTAAAAATGACAAAGATTAAAAACATTTTCTTAAAAGATAAACCTTCAGCGAAGGGTGTTCTATCTTTTAAAAGATATTCTTTTATTTTCTTCATACTGCTAACTCCTTTTTATATTAAATTATTTCTTTCATATATATTGATATCATATTTAGTATATATATCAACTTTTCCTTTTTTAGTAAACTTTATGAAACATAAATCTTCAATTACGATATCTTTATCTTTTTCTAGATTGAATGTTATTTTTTTACATTCTTTTAATTTTGGATTATTATGAGTCATTTTTGTTATATTTAAGTTATTAGCTATATATATAGTAATATTATTATCTGTATAATAATCTAATCTAATATAGTCTTCAATTACTAGAGAACCTTTTCCTTTTAACTGATAACTTCTTGGTTTTATCTCTTTTTTAGGAGTTATTTTTTTTATTTCTTTTAGAGATAGATTATTTAGAATACTACCTTCATTTAATAAGCCCGGTGTATCTATTATTTTTAAATTATCTAAGTTTATTTCTATTTTATTTAGGGTCGTTGAAGGATATAGACTAGTTGTTACTTCTAGTTGTTTGTCGGTATAGTTTTTTATTAGTTTATTTATTAGAGTTGATTTACCTGAATTAGTCATTCCTACAAAGTATATTTCTTTATTACTTTTATTATATTTTTTTATTTTGTTTAATAAGCTATCTAGATTGTAATTTTTTATTGAACTTATTATTTCAATATCTAGATAGTTATTAGTTATATTGGATATATAATTTATTAATTTATAGTCCTGAACTGATTTTGGTAATAAATCTTTTTTGGTTAACACTAATATTACATTATTAAATTTATTTATATATTCTAAATTAATATTTAATAATGATGTTAAATAGACTACTAACGCATCTTTAGGGATACTATTTAAAATATCAGTATAGTCTTTATTATTTAATGTTACGGCTTTATATTCACCATAATTTTTTAATTTAAAGCATCTTAAACATAGTTCATTATCTATATTTTCGGTATATCCTTCTTTATTTATATCTTCTGTTTGAAGAGTAATGCCACATCCTGTACACTTCTTAATCATAATATTCTCCTACTTTAAATATTCCTTTTTTATTCATTTTATTTATTTCTTTTCTTTCTATATAACGATGTATTTTAGTAAATGGCATATCAATATCAGACATTGGATTTACTAATACTGTTGTTATACCTACTCTATTACCACCATAGATATCTGTTACTAATTGATCTCCAATAATTGCTACTTCAGATAAGTCTAATTTGTATTCTTTTAATACTTTTATGAATTTTGCTTTTCTTGGCTTTCTAGCAGATGGACAACAATCAACATTTAAATATTTTTTAAATGGTTCTAGTCTATTTCTTGGTGAATTAGAAAATATTATTACTGTAAAACCTGAATCTTTTAGTTTATCAAAATGATTTTTTAATTTTTTAGTTGGTTTTTTATCTACATATGGTACACAAGTATTATCTAAATCAAAGAGTAAACATTTTATACCGTTTTCTTTTAATTTATCGTAATTGATGGTATAGATACTTTTTTGATAAACATCTGGATAAAAATAATTCATATATAATTCACCTCGCTATAAATATTATACTATATTTTTTTTATTATTGAAAGTTAATGGTTATTTTTCTTTACTTTAGTTAAATTTATACTCATAACTAAAAGGGATAAAGTTAAAATTATAGTAACTATATTTAATACTACCGCACTTTGAGTTAAACCCGCTAGTAGGAGGAGAGTATAACCTGTAACTCTTCCAACATTTAATGTTACTTCTCTTATGGCATTAAACTCACATTGATTACTTTTATTTACTATTTTGCTATTAGATAAATTAAATATTTTAATTTTTCTAACTAGAGATAGTATTTCTGCAAATATTACATAACTAAATTTATATATTATTACTGTAGTATTTGTTTTTAATATTAAAAATATTATTAAAGATATTACTGGTATTATACTTGATATTATTATTACTTTTTTATCATCTCTTTTATTATAAATTAAACCATATATTTTTACTACTAATATTGATAATAATGTTGCTATGGAGGTTATTATTCCTAGATTGATATTTGTTTTAAAGGAATTTAATATTAAAATTACCATTACTGTTTCTAAAGCGCCATTACAAATATTCATACCAATAAAGAATTCTCCTGCTAAGCAATTTATTACTTGTTTATTCTTTTTGAGTTCTAGCCAAGCTTTTTTTAAATTGTACTCTTCTAAATCTCCATTATGATTATCAGTTATGAAAAAAGATAATATTATTTGGATAAGTGATATAAATAATACTATAACTGCTGTTAATATATAATTGGTTATAGTTATTATACTACCGAAAATTATTGGAAATAGAATACCTACTACTGATATGGTTATAAATAATTTTACCATGTAGTTTGTTCTTTCGGTATTTTTTACTTTATTTATAATGAATAAATTATATGGAAAATAATAACAACTTGCTGATATACCATATAGTATTGATATGATTGGTAAATAATTTATTATTTTTTCTTTTAATAATATTATTATTAAAATATAAATAAAGTTTAATATTATTCCTATTCTAAATATTTTAATTCTATTTCTTTTTTCTGCTAGGGCTGCTACTACTAAAGTGCTTAATGCCATTGTTGCATATGTAAATATATAGTATATAGCTATATTTAATATACTATTAGTAGATGTACTTATAAAGTAAGCTGTTAAGAATGGGCCAAGAAATATGGTCATTATTTTTTTGATTGCATCCATTATTATTATTATATTTTGTTCAGTTTTTATTTTTTTCTTCATTGTTATACCTCTTATTTAATATATATTTATATTGTATCATATATTTTGGTATAATTAAATGTTTATTTTTATATTATTTAATAGGTGGTATGATGTTATTTAATTTATTTAATCTTTTATTTGGTAACCTTACTTTTTTTAGTGGTGCTTACTCTAATAATGTTTTTCCTGATCCTTTATCTAAAGAAGAAGAGGAAAAATATATAGAAAGAATGATAAATGGAGATAAGGAGGCTAGAAGTAAACTTATTGAACATAATCTTAGACTAGTAGCACATATTGTTAAAAAATTTGAATCTACTTATAATGATGTTGATGATCTTATTGGAATAGGAACAGTTGGACTTATTAAGGGGATTGATAGTTTTTCTCCTAACAAGAATGTAAGACTTACTACTTATATTGCTAAATGTGCAGAAAATGAAATTCTTATGCATTTTAGAGCAGATAAAAAGAATTCTAAGAATGTTAGTATTTATGATGGTATTAGTTATGATAAGGAAGGAAATGAGGTTACAATACTTGATGTTTTAAAAACTGAAGATCCTGATTTTAATGAAGAAATATATAAAAATGATAATATTAAATTATTAAAAGAATATATGAATATTCTTACTCCTAGGGAGAGGGATGTTCTTACTAAAAGGTATGGGCTTGATAATAGCGATGAAATAACACAGAAGGAAATTGCTAAAAATTTGGGTATATCGAGAAGTTATGTTTCGAGAATTGAAAAAAGGGCTATTACTAAAATATTAAGGGAATTTATTAAAAATGATACTAAGAAATAGTAAAATAATAAATAATTGTTGACTAAAAGGCAATTTTATGGTAAAGTTAATTACGAACTGATGAGGAGGGAATACGATGAAGAAAGTAACAACTAAAAAAACTAGATCTGTAAATAATAGACCTAACTGTTTAAAAATAACTAAAAGTACTCAAAAAGTTAACTTTACTACTGTTACTGATAAAGATGGTAAAAAAATTAAGACTAGTGTTAGTGAAGCTAGAACTATGAAGAAGAATAACAAGAAAGCTGCTTAATGAAATGGATTTATATCCATTTTTTTATTTGTCCACAGAAGTTGTTGATAAATAAAAAGAAGACTAGTTACTAGTCATTCTATTTAAAATATTCATCAAATATACTTTCATTATATTCTTCTATTGAATAGTAATAGAAGGCACCTGCTTGATTTTTATATTCTGTATTTCTTTCTTCATAGTTACTATTATTAAAAATATTTTTTATTTCTTCATCAGCAGAATCTAATACTATTGAACCTGCAAATACTTCAAAAGTATAATTTTGATTATTTACTTGATAAGATATAGTTAAGTGATCTCTATCCTGACCACCCCTTCCTAGACTATATGTTTTTACTAATTTATTTGTACTTATTTTATCTAGTATTTGTTTAAGTTCTTCTTTAGATAAAGTTACTTCTTTATCCATATCTTGAGAGTCTCCTAACTGAGTATTTCTTTTTCTAGATAATTTTATTTCTGATATATTATAAGATAATAATTTATCAGTCCAGTTTACTTCAGTATTATTATTTTCTATTACATCATTTTTATTGTCTAATTTGTCATTTTTATTATTTACATTTACTTTACCAGTTAATACTAATGTAAGAATTATTAATAATAAAATTATAATTATTGTTAGCATTATGATTATAACATTTTTACTTTTATCTTCTTTCATTTGCTTTTGTTCATCTCCTTACTTTCTTTTATTTTATTATATCATATTGTAATTATAATTACTAGCATTCATAAAAAAATATGGCCATTTTCTAGTCATACTTTTCTTTTTCTTCTGGTAATTTTTTTAATAGTTTATTATAATATTCTTTTCCTAATCGATATTCTTCCTCTATTATTTCTTTACTTGGTTCCTTTTTATTTTCATTATTCATATTAAAAGCTCCTTTCTTTATTTATTATAAAGAGAGGAGCTATATTTATACTAGTGTTTTTACTTTTTCTATCATGTTATCACTAGTAGTTATGTATGAACCTACTACTGCTATGTCAGCAGTATTTACTAAGTTTATGGTTTTATCATTGATACCACCATCTACTTCTAGTAAAATATTTTTATCTTTTATTAAGTTCTTTATTTCTTTTATTCTATTCGGACTGTTTTCTAGGAATGGTTGGCCACCTTGACCTGGTTCGACAGTCATTATTAATATTAAATCGATATTATCTAAATATGGTATTAACTTATTTATGTCAGTATTTGGCTTAATAGATATTCCTCTTTTAAAACCATATTCTTTTATTTTGTTTAATATATTTTGAATATTCTCTTCTATTTCTAAATGAATTGTTATATATTCAATATTTTTTAAGTCTTTTATTTGTTCGATATATGATAGAGGTCTACTATGCATTAGGTGAATATCTAGTTTTTTTTCTGATACTTTAGATAGTTCTAATGTTTCTTCTACTGGTATAGATATTTGTTTAACAAAATTACCATCCATTACATCGATATGAAAATATGATATATCAGTGTTGTTTAATATTTTTATTGTTTCTTTTTTATCTTTGGCATTTAGTATCGATACTGATATTTTCATTTTTGACCTCCTATAAATGATTTATAATTGTTATATCTAGATAATAATATTTTATTTTGTTCTACTAGTCTCTTTACTTCACAGTCATCTTCTTTGATATGCATACAATCTTTATACTTACAATTATGTAAGTTATCAAACATATCTTTCATATTATCACGGATATCTATTTTAGTCATTCCACGGAAATCTACTGATGAGAAACCAGGGGTGTCTGCGACTAAAGATGAATCGATATCATATAAAGTTGTACATCTTGTTGTATGTTTTCCACGACCTAGAGCCTTGGATATTTCATTTGTTTCTAGATTTAGATTTTTGTCTAGTTTATTTAATAGAGATGATTTGCCTGCTCCTGATTGACCAGCAAAGACTACTATTTTACCTGTAATTAGTTTTTTTATTTCTTTGATATCATTATTTGTTACTACTATGTAACCGATACTTTGATAGTAGTTAAATATCTCTTTAATATTTTTTTCTTCCTCTTCATTTAGTAAGTCTGTCTTTGTTAAGCATATTATTGGTTCTATATTATTATAAGATATTATTGTTAGTAGTTTATCTAACAAGTTACTATCAAAATTAGGCTCTTTTACTGATGTTACAATTAATGCTATATCAACATTAGCTATTTGAGGTCTTATTAGGGAGTTTTTTCTAGGTTTTATTTCTAGTAAGTAATTATTTATATCATCTATTATTACTTTATCTCCTACTAGAGGAGTTATTTTATCTAGTCTAAACTTTCCTCTTGGCTTACAGATATTTATCCCCTTATTTGTTCTTACTGTATAATTATTACTTTCGTTTTTGATTATTATACCTTCCATATTTTATTCCTATTCTGTTTTTTTATCTTTTTTATCATCTTTTGGCATTAATGAATCTGTTGGTTCTGTTTTATCTTCTGGTTTCTTTGATATAGTTATTTTTAAAGTATAACCATTATAAATTGGATCTCCAGGATCTCTGCCTTGTGATAATACGATATTTTCTTCTACATCTGTTGTTTCTTTATATGTTATATCTAACGTTAAATTATTTTCTTTAGCAAAATCTTGTACCTTTGATAAAGTCCATTTTTCTTTAACCATATCTGGATATACATCTACTTCTGGTATGTATAGTATTACTGAATCATTAGCATATAATTTTGTTTCTTTTTCTTTATCAAATTTTGGCTCTTGATCTATTATCTGCTCTTCTTTGTCTTTATAATCAGATGTATTTTCTACTTCTTTGGTTTTCATTTCTACTTTGATACCTTTTAATTCTAGTTTTGCTTTTATTTCATAATAATTTTTACCAGTATAGTCTTCTAGTAATAGGTATTCTTTACCAGAAGATTCTACTATTGTAATAGTACTTCCTTTGGTTTTTGTTGAACCAGCTTTTGGTTCTGTTCTTATTACCTTTCCTTCTTCAATATCAGCATTTTCTTCATCTTTTGTAGTATATTTTAAACCTTGTTTTTCTACTTTCTTTATGGCTGCTTCTAAGGTAAGACCTGTTACATCTGGTACTTTTACTTCTTTAACATCATGATTACTTATTAGTAGATATACTACTGCTAATACTATTAGAAAGGCTAATAATATACCTGCCAATATAATTGGTAGTTTATTTTTTTCGTCTTTTTCTTTTAGTATTGAATCATCTGTTTCAGTAGTTTCTTCTTTATCAAGAGGTTTATCTACGACGGGCTTCTTTGGCTCTTTTGGTATAGGAGCTATTACTTTGGTTTCCTCTAAATCATTTTCAGGATATTCATATACTAATCTTTTTTCGTTATCTCTTTCTAAAGCAGTTTGTAAATCATTATACATTTCTCTTACAGAGTCATATCTATTTTTTGGATTTTTAGCAGTTGCTTTTAGAATTATATTTTCTACTGATTGTGGTATTGTTGGGTTTTGCTTTCTAACACTAGGAATTTTTTCTTTCATGTGTTTTAAGGCTATTTCAACAGCAGTGTCTCCTTTGAATGGTACGGAACCGGTTAATAACTCATACATTAATATTCCTAATGAATATATATCACTTTTTACTGTTGATCCCTTACCGTTAGCCTGTTCCGGTGGTAGATAGTGGACTGAACCCATTACTGAGTTTGTTTGAGTTAATTGGGTTGAATTTAAAGCCATTGCTATTCCGAAGTCGGTTATTTTGATACGACCATTATCTTCAATCATTATATTTTGTGGTTTTATATCTCTATGAATTATATAGGCTTCATGAGCGTGAGCTAAACCATCTGTTAACTGACTCATTATATCTATTACTTCTGTTAGGGTTAAGGCTCCTCTTTTTTGAAGTAATTGTTTTAATGTCTTTCCTTCGATATATTCCATTACAATATAATAGTTTCCATCTTCTTCTCCAACATCATATACTTCAACGATATTTGGATGTGATAGGTTTGATACTGATAAGGCTTCTCTTTTGAAACGACGAATAAATTTTTCATCGTTTGAAAGATCACCTCTTAAAACTTTTATAGCTACTTTTCTTTCAAGAATGGTATCTTCTGCTAGATAGACATTGGCCATTCCTCCTTCACCGATGGTTTTTATTATTTCATAACGATCATTTATTTTTTGACCTTTAGTTAGCATTACTTATCACCACTTTCCTTCTTCAGATAAGCTATTGATATGTTATCTGTTCCACCTCTTATATTACTCTTTTTTATTAATTTTTCTACTTGTTCTTCGATTGAAGATTTACTATTTAATACTTTTTCTATTTGTTCATCTGTTACCATATTAGTTAATCCATCACTACATAGGAATAAACCGTTTATGGTATTATCGATATCGAAGATATCTATTTCGATTGGATCATTAGCTCCTAGTGCTCTTGTAAGCAGGTTCTTTCTTGGATGGAACTTGGCTTGTTCAGGAGTTAGTTCTCCTGTTGAGACTAATAAATTTACTAGGGTATGATCTTTGGTTACTTTATGTAATTTTTCATTTTTTATTACATATCCTGATGAATCTCCTATATTTCCATAAAGGATATAATCATCTGTTTTTATGGCTATTACTAGAGTTGTTCCCATTCCTTTACTTTCTGGATGAATAGAAGTATATTCAAATATTTTTTCATTTATTTCTTTTACTATTTTTCTTAACCAATCTATTCCTTCTTCTTTTTTCCCTATTGTTTCCATACTTTCGAAACTTTGAACAATATGTTCTATTGCTATATTTGAAGCTATTTCTCCAGCTTTATGTCCACCCATTCCATCTGCTACTGCGAGAATGAATTCATTATTTTTATTGCTAACTATTATTACACTATCTTCATTGTGTGTTCTTACTTTTCCGGCATCTGTCATATAAAATGTTTGCATTTTTTCACTTCCTCTTAATTATTAGCTCTTAATTGACCACATGCAGCATCAACAGAGCCTCCAAATTCTTTTCTTATTGTTACATTTATCTTATTTTTCTTTAGTATATCATAAAACTTCATAATTTTCCACTCTTTTGTTCGTTTAAATTCAATATTTTCTGTTTCATTATATGGTATTAGATTAACATAACAATTTATTCCTTTTAATAATAAGGCTAATTCTTTAGCATTTTCTTCGCTATCATTTACATTGTCAAGCATTATATATTCAAAGGTTACTCTACGATTTGTTTTATTTATATATTCTTTTATTGTTTCCATTAATTCATTTAAAGGATATGCTTTATTGATAGGCATTATTCTACTTCTAAGGGTGTCATTAGGAGCATGTAAGCTTATGGCTAGGTTTACTTGGCCTTCTTCATTCATAAACTTCTTTATACCAGGGATTACTCCACATGTTGATATGGTTATATGTCTTGAACCGATATCGATTCCTTTACCACAGTTTATTATTTTTACAAATCTTAAAACATTATCATAGTTATCAAATGGTTCTCCTATTCCCATTAATACTACATGAGTTATTCTTTTATTTATGTCTTCTTCTATTTGAAGTATTTGCTGTACTATTTCATAAGCTAATAGATTTCTTACTTTTTTTAATCTTCCGCTTTCACAAAAAGCACAAGTCATATTACAACCTACTTGAGATGATACGCAGATACTTGTTCCGTAATCATGAAACATTAATACGGATTCTATCTTGTTTCCATCTTCTAATTCAAATAGATATTTATTAACATTCTTGCCTTTCTGTTTTATTAACATTTTTATTTTATAGAAAGAGAAATCTTGTTTTAATTTTTCTCTTACTTCTTTACTTATATTGGTCATATCATCAAATGATTTTATTCTTCTTTTATATAGGGCTTCATATACTTGAACTGCTCTAAACTTTTTTTCATTTATTGATATGAAATAGTCTTCTAATTCTTTTATTGTTAAATCATATATATTTCTCATTTTTTCACTTCTAACTTTCCATTATTATTATACCAAAAAAAATATGTTATTAAAACATATTTTGATTATTTTTCTTTATGTTCATGATGATAATGTCCTCTTATTCCATATCTTTTGGTTATTGGATCTTTGAATAAGAAGTTTTTTATTGGTAATAATGTTAATACCATATAGGAACCGAATATTATAAATAATACTATTACTGATATGTATGTATAGAAGAAATGTAATGATTCTATATTTATTATATAGTAAAATACTAGATTACTTATAATAATAGTTAAATAGAATATTGTGATATCTATTGGTAATATGGCTTTTTTGGTTATTAATTGATAGGCATAAAATAGTAATGGTATTAGTACTATTATTACTAATATACTTAAGGCTTTGGCTTCAAAGTAATTGGGATTAAGGCCATATACTGCTCCATCATATAATGTCCATATAAAGGTTGGTGTTAAGGCTATTTTGATATGTTCCCAAGTACTTTCATTAACTGCGGCAAAAAGGGATACTACTTTATTATGTCCTGACCATTCATACATAAAATGTAAAAGTGTTCCTATTACCGATATAAAAATTATGGCTATTACTATATTCATATATCCTCCTATTTATAATATAATTATATATTATTTTTTTATTTATTACAACTAGTTATTTTAATGAAATCACAACAATTAAAAAATGAGTAATTCCTTATGATATATGATTTTACTCATTTTTGCTGTCAAATAGTTATTTATTATTCTTTAATAATCTTAGAGTATTTAGAATACATAATACTGTTACTCCTACATCAGCAAAGACAGCCTCTAGCATTGTTGATACTCCTAGTAGAGTTAAGATTAGTACTAATAGTTTTATGCCTATAGCAAAGATTAGATTTTGATTTATTATCTTTCCTGTTTTCTTAGATATGTTTATAGCAGTTATTATTTTATCTAGGTTATCATTCATTATTACTATGTCTGATGCTTCGATAGCAGAGTCTGTTCCTAGATGACCCATAGAAATACCTAGATCTGCTAGTTTTAGAACTGGGGCATCATTGATACCATCTCCAACAAAGGCTACGATGGTTCCTTCTTTTTTGTTTGTGATTATTTTTTCTAAATAGTTATATTTATCGCTTGGTAACATACTATAGTTTACATCTTCGATATTTAGTTCTTTTGATATTTCTTCGGCTTTTTCTTTGGTATCTCCAGTAAACATATGAACTGTTATATTCATATCTTTTAATTTTTTTATTGTTGCTTTAGCAGTACTTTTTATTTCATCTTTTATTTCAATATCTGCAACTAGACTATTATTTATTGTTAGATATATATTACTACTTTCTTCTTTGATAGCACAGTATTTAGGGTTTCCTATTTTTACTTTATCTTTTTTATAAGTAAATTCTATTCCTTTCCCTGATACTTCTTTGAAATCTTTGATATCATTATGTGATACTTCTTTATTATATTTTTTTAATACTGATTTGGCAATAGGATGATTTGAAAGTGATTCTCCTTTAGCAAAAATTTCCATTATTTTATCTTCAGTATATTCTTTATTATGGATATTTATTTTTGATATATAGAACTCCCCTGTTGTGATAGTTCCTGTTTTATCAAAAGCTATTTCTTTGATATTTTTGATACTATCTAGATAATTACTTCCTTTTACTAGTATTCCTTCTCTTGATGATGCTCCAATACCTGAAAAATATGATAATGGTATTGATATGGCTATAGCACATGGACAAGATATTACTAGTATTGTTAATCCTTTATAGATACTTTCACTATATGTTAGACTTGTAAATAATGGTAATAAGGTTGCGGTTAGAAGGGCGATTATAATTACTCCTAATGTATATTTAGATGAGTATTTGGATACTACTTTTTCGGTTTTGGTTTTTCTTTCGGTAGCAGTTTCTACTAATTCTAATATTTTATTTACTGTTGAATCTTTATAGATTGATGTTACTTTTACTTCTAGTAAACCTCCTTTATTTATGCTTCCTGATAGGATATTATCACCAACTTTTACTGATATTGGAAGTGATTCTCCGGTTAGAGCACTTGTATCTAACATAGAAGAACCTTTTACTATGGTTCCATCTAGTGGTACTCTCTCTCCTTCTTTGACTACGATTATATCTCCGACTTTTATTTCGGTTGTTGGTACTACTATTATTTTATTTTTTTCTTTTAGATTTGATGTTTCTTCTTTGATATCCATAAGTTCGGCTACTGAGTTACGGCTTTTATTTACAGCCATGCTTTCTAATACTTTTCCTAAATCATATAAGAATAGGACCATTAATCCTTCATGGGAATCTCCTAGAGCAAAAGCACCAAGAGCAGATATTGTTACTAGGAAGTTTTCATTTATTACTTTCTTTCTTAATTGTTTAATAGCGGTTAATAGTGTTTTATATATTAGGATTATGTAGGCTACTACTATTAAGATAGTACTTAAATAGTTTGGTAATTTTAATACTATTCCAAGTAATCCTATTAATCCTCCTAGTACTATTCTATAGATATCTATATTTTTATTTTCTTTTATTTTATCTTCACTTAAAATGGCATCTGGTTCTATTTCACTTACTATTTTTTTTATATAAGTAAAAGCATCTTTTAAGTCTGTCTCCACAGTTACTGTTGATGAATTAAAATTAACAATGGCTTTTTTGATATTTTTATCTTCATTTAATTTATTTTCAATGGTTTTAGCACAATTAGCACAGTCTAGATTTTTGATATTATATTTATATTTCATTTATATGTTCCTTTCCAATATTAAATAGTTTTTTCACATGGTCATCACTTAGTTCGTAGTAGACTGTTTTTCCTATTTTGGTGTATTTTACTAGTTTTGCTGATTTTAGTATTCTTAATTGATGGGAGACTGCTGACTGTGTTCCTCCGACTAGTGTTGCTATATCGCTAACACATAATTTATTTTCTAATAGGACATTTATTATTTTTACTCTTGTTGAATCTGCGAATACTTTGAATAGTTCTGCTATATCAATAATTGTATCTTCTTCAAGTAATTCTTTTTGTATTTTATTTATATCTACATTATCTATCATATTATTCCTCCTTATTATATATGAATATATATTCATATATTTAAATAATATCACTATTACTAAAAGATGTCAATATGTTTATATTATTTTTTATCACTTCAAGCCTATGGTCTTTTAGTGTTGTCGTTAGCCTAGGTCTAACAACAAGATATCAACCATATCTATTATATATAAGTTAATTATTATATACTATTATATGTTGAAAACCACTTGTATTTTTTTGTACAAGTGGTTATATTTATTATCTGGTTAATGTTCTTGTTTTAGCTTTTTCTACTGTATTAATATCATTAGATAATGATAATTCTTCTAACTCTTCTTTTGTCAAATCACTTAATGGTACTATGTAAAGATTATCGTTAGTTATAAACCCTCTTACTACATTGGTATCAGTTCTCCATATTCTTGTATAATAGATACCATCATTGTCATAGAAGAAAGATATGTCAGTAGCAGAATTTATTGGTGAAGAAAGGTTTTCTTCTGTACCAAAAAACTCATATTGAACTGAATTACTATTAAATAATACACCTATTGCTTCTAAATAACTACCTTTCAATAATATGTATTTGGGTAATTCTCCTTCATACTCAAGAAAATCTTTATTATTTAATCTATTTTCATAACTTTCTCTCAATTTTAGAACAAAGTACTGTCCATCTATATCTTCTTTTCTACCTGTATTTAGTATATTATTGATGCCTTTGTCTACGTATTTGCTAGCACTGATATTATCAATTATCATACAGTCGCTTTTCCATCCAGATGATGGATTGATAGTCCAAGTATTTTTATTTCCTGCAACCACATAACCTTCTGGTGCAGAAACTTCAGTTAATGTATACAATCCATCCTTTATATTTTCTATTCTATGTGCTTCTTTTGAACTACTAATCCAACTTTCTATTAAGTTATTATTTTCATCTCTAAGTTCAAATTTAGCACCATCTAGTAACATACCATTTTCAACGTCTGTAACAGAAACTTCGCAAAACCAAGATTTCTCTATTTTTGTGTAATCATCGATTGTTTCCTGTCTTCTTGTTGGCTCAGAAGGGGCTTTTTCTATATTTTTTTTACCGCATCCTGTTAATCCAAATGAAGTTAATGTTAAACTAGATGCAAGCATTAATGATATTAGTTTTCTTCTTGTAGTTTCATTAATATAATTATTTTTCATTTTTTATCTTCTTCCTCTCAAAGTAATTGATATTATATACCAATTTGTTTGCTTTGTCAATGTGTTTTTGATTATTTAGCAAACTAATGAATTATTCTGAAAAAATAATTTTAGTTTTGAGATGACAAGCTCAAAACTTTTTTTCTAATGACCTTAGGCATTAGAAAACGGCGAACAACATAGTGTGAGACGATACTGAAAAAGAATCTATTTAATAGACTCTTTATCTTTATATTCTTCTAGTGTTAGGTTGTTGTTATAAATACTACTGGCTATATTTCCTACATATCTTAAATGCCATGGTTCATAACTATATTTGGTTATATCTTCTTTTCCTTCGGGATATCTTATGATAAAACCATATCTATGACTATTTTGATGTATCCATTTAGTTTCTATTTTATCTTCAACATCATGTTCTATATAACATTTTCCATCTTTATATATACAAAAATCTAAAGCTAATCCTGTTTGATGTTCACTCTTACCAGGAGATGCTATTCTTGTTATGGCATAGGTAAATCCTTTTTCTTCTAGTAATTTATTATATATTTTTTCTTGATAATCATAGTCTCGATAGCCACTTACTATATCAATATGATATCCATATCTTAAGGCTTCTCTTTTTAGTTCTTGAAATGCTTCTAGGGCTTTATTATCTAGTAATATGTTTTCTTTATATTCACTATGAGCATTTTCTAATGTATTTGGTATGTATGCTCTTGACAGGGGATTATCTTTATTTACTAAAATACTATAATCCATAGATACCTCCTATTGTATTATATGTTATAAAAAAAGAAATAGATACTATTTTAATTTATCTATATCTTTCTTTACTTTATTTATTTTTGTATTTAGAGTAGTTATTTTATCTTCTAAGTCTTGTTTTTGTTTTTCTAAATTTTGATTATTTTCTTTGATTAATTCATAATTTTCTTTAATGTTTTTTAGTTCTTCTATCTCTTCAGTTAATTCTTGATGTTCTTTTAGATAGTTATTTAGTTCTTTATTTTTGTTACTTAAATTTATTTTTTGATATATGGTATATACTAGAAGGCTAAATATTATTAGGGTTATTATTATGATGATAGGTGGTAATATTTTGTTTACTTTCTTCTTTTTCATTAGTAATATAACGCCTTCTTTCCATAATAGTTATATCTTTCTTTGAAGATACTTTTTGATTGGTATTTGGCTTTACCATCTATTGGATCAGATATTATGACTTTATCTTCGGTATAACCTATTATTACTACAGCATGCTCATTGGCCTTCCAGTAAATTGTTTCTCCTGTTGGTTCATATATCCAAGACTGTGATATATATGGGACTGCTAGTGACATGGAGGTCCATACCATAACTGGTTTGCCGGTTTTTACTACTTCTAGTATTTTTTCAAAACTGGTTCCTGTTGCTATTTTGATACCACTTTTATATTGGCTAGCAACATTAGCAATTGGTTTTTCATATACTCCGTAAGCATTTAAACTATAGGGATTACCTATAAACTCTACCTCAGGATTGCCTCCATATAGTTTACCATCTTTGGTTATAGGAACACTTCCCTTTGGTAATTTGTTTATGATATCATCTGGTGTTACTGCTACTCCATAGTAATTTAGAAGAATGGTTATGGCTACTGATTCACAACCGGTCGGGTAGTTAGGATACTGATTGATAAAGGGTACATTTGAAATATAGAAACTATTTTTTTCAGCATTTTCTTTGACTAATTTATAGTATTCTTTTTGAAGACTTGATAGTTTATCTTCTAAATCTATGATGGTATTTTCTAGTGATGTTATATTGTCTTCAAGATCTTTTAAGATTGTTTTTTCACTAGTCATTATTTCTTCTATATCTTCATCACTGAAGGTAGAGACTGCGAGTAAATTGGATACTGAGGTATTTAAGTCTTCTTTTTCTTCTTTTAAAGTACTTATATTTTTCTTATCTTTTAGGTCTTCTTGTAATATCTTATTTGATGCTTTTAGTGATGATATATCGTTATTTAGTATTAGTATTTCTGATATCATTAATAGTAATACTATGGTAAAACCTAGTAGTGTTTTTTTCATAACTACTCCTCTTTTCTTTTTTATAATTTGGTTATGTTTGGATGGCCTTTCATTAGTTTTCTTATACCAAATGGATGTGGAAAGGCTACGGTTATGATGGATTTATCAACACTTATTACTATTCCTTCACCAAACTCGGTATGAGAGATATGTTCTCCTACTTCATAAGTGGCATTTTTGTCGACAGTCTTTCTTACTTTAGTTATTATTTTTTCTAGTTTTTTTGGTCTTTCTTTATCGATATATTCTTTATCTATTTCATCAATAAATCTACTAGGTTGATTTCTCATTGGATTACCAAATAACATTCTGGTATCTGCTGATGTTATATATAATTCTTTTTTGGCTCTTGTTATAGCGACATAACATAATCTTCTTTCTTCTTCAATAGCGGAATTACTTCCATCATTAATAGCATTATAGTGAGGGAATATTCCTTCTTCCATACCGACAATGAAGACATAATCAAATTCTAGTCCTTTAACAGAATGGACTGTCATTAGGCTTACTCTATTTGAACTATCTTGGTGTTCGGACATGTCACTTACTAATGAGATTTCGTCTAGGAAGTCTCCGAGTGAGGCAGTTCCGTATTCTTCTTCATAACTTTTGGTTACACCTTTGAACTCATTTAGGTTCTCTAGTCTTATTTCATCTTCGAGTAATTTGGATGTTGATAGTTCTTTTTTGATGCCGGTTTTTTCTAAAATTTCATCTATTAATTCAGTTAGTGATAATGATTCACTAGCTTTGGTTAGGTCTTCGATTAGGTTTTTGAACTCTAGTTCTTTTCCTTTGCTTATTGTTTCATATAGAGATAATTCTCTAGTTGTTGCTTCTTCAGTTAAAGTCTCAATTGTTTTATCTCCGATTCCTCTTCTTGGGGTATTTATTACTCTAAGCAAACTTACATCATCTTTATGATTATTTATTAGTCTTAAGTAACATAATAGGTCTTTTATTTCTTTTCTGTTATAGAAGTAGAAACTTCCTACAACTCTATATTTAATATTTTTCTTTAGCATTTCTTCTTCGATAACACGAGACTGGGCATTAGTACGATATAATACGGCGATATCTTCTTCGTTTATGCCTTCACTTAATAGTCTTTTTATTTCAGTTCCGACGAATGATGCTTCTTCTTTTTCATTTGCCACTTCTTTATATTTTATTTTATTACCAGTTGCATTATTACTCCATAGGTTTTTATCTTTTCTTTCATGATTATTTTTGATTACGCTATTAGCGGCATTTAATATGGTTTTGGTTGAACGATAGTTTTCTTCAAGTAGGATTGTTTTGGCCTCAGGATAATCTTTTTCGAAGTTTAGGATATTCTTGTAGTTGGCTCCTCTAAAGGCATATATTGCTTGATCATTGTCTCCTACTACGAAGATATTTCGATACTTTGCTGATAGTAATTTACTAAAGGTATATTGGGCTTCATTGGTATCCTGATATTCATCTATTAGGATGTATTTATATCTATCTTGATATTCTTCTAATACACGAGGATAGTTTCTGAATAGTTTTATTGGTAGTATTAGTAAGTCATCAAAATCTACGGAATTACCATTTTTTAGTTTTTGTTGATATTCTTTATAGACTTCGACTACTTTGTGATCAAACTCTACTTTGGCAAATGAATCTATACTCATCATTTCATTTTTAGCAGAACTTATTTTATTTTTTATTTCTCTTGGGTTATATCTATCTTTAGACATATTTTTATCTTTTAATATTTTCTTTATGATTGTTAGGACATCATCACTATCTATAATAGTAAAGTTTTTTTCATAGCCTAACATACTATAGTTTTCTTTTAATATTTTTAGGCCTAAGGAATGGAATGTTGATATTTGAATATTATAGGCTTCTTTTCCTATTAATCTTACTACTCTATCTTTCATTTCTTTAGCAGCTTTATTAGTAAATGTTATGGCTAATATGTTATATGGACTTATACCATTTTCGATTAGATTTGCTATTCTATTTGTTAATACTTTGGTTTTTCCTGAACCTGCTCCTGCTAAAACAAGCATTGGTCCATCTATATGATTAACGGCTTTTTGTTGTTCTTTATTTAATTCTTGTATTTGCATCTTGTTACCTCACTTTTCTCTATTTCATTGTATCATATTTTAGGGATATTATAAAGGGTAAGATATTTATTTTTTTATTTTTTGTCACTTTAAGTCTTGGGTCTTAAAGTGCTATTTAAAGCCAATATTTTTTATTGTCTTTAAATAGGATAACAGCCGTATTTATTATAAAGTAGTTAGGGTTATATAATTTTTATTGGTTTATTAATAAAAAAACTTAATAGTTTGTTGTCTATTAAGTTATTTTTTACTTTTTTTGTAATGGCATTTCGGATAATTACTGCAACCAATGAAAATTCCATATTTTCCTTTACGCTCTATTAATTTACCTCCACAATCTGGACAGATCATATTATTTTTCGAACTATAATCTTCCATTTTATTACTTTTACCCATATTGCATTTATCACATAGGGTTTGAAGATTACTCATGATAGTTTTTCCGCCTTTAGATACTGGAATAATGTGATCAACGTGAAGTTTTGCTCCGTCTTTAGCTGATATACCACATAATTTACAAGTAAAGTTATCTCTTTTCAAAACATTATATCTAATATCATCATTCATAATTTTTCTTTCCTGCTTTATGGTTTCTTCGTATTTATTACCATTTTGCCATTCTTTATACAATTTAACTAAATCTTCAAAAGAATAGTTTCCATATCTAGTTTCATTAACCTTTCCTGCATTACTTCTATAATAAACTTCTAGCTTTAATTTTATTAAAAACTCTTTTCTTTTATGAATAGAATCATTTAATACTCTATTTTCTATTTTTTGAAATTTTTTTAATGAATAATTTGTTTTATTTTCAGATTTATAATTAATAATTTTATCTACTTCTTTGGTATATTCTTCTAATAAATTGATATTATATATAGCATTTTCTATATCAGTTCTAATTAAATCAATATTATTTTCTATATGATATTTTATAATACTTGCTCCTGTCACTCTCTCTAAACTTTTTCTTGAGTATTCGCGGTCTATAATATTATGTTTTTTCTTTGTTATCCTTTTAAAATGATATTTTTCGTTTAATTTATTCAATTCTTGTATTTTTATACTTGATTTTGATACTTCTTCATTTTCTTTTTTTATCATTTTTCTTATTACAAATATATATAATATTAGTGTAAACAATCCTATCAAAGTGCTGATGACTACAATTGTTTGTTCATTTAATGCTAATAATTTAAATAATATATATGATGTATAATAACTAATATAACCACTAATGATAATTAATGTTGTTTTTTGCCATTTTTTCATATTTGACACCTCTTTTTTATTATATCATACATTTTAAATAATCAATATATAATTTAACTAAGCAATTTGACAAAAGTATATATTTATGCTATTATTAGTATGTAAGCAAGGAAACTTGCATAAAATAAAAATAGGAAATATTCAATAGTCACAATTGAGTGTTGCCAATAATTTGGTTTCACCTGACTTAAAGCATTAAGTTAGGTGATTTTCTTTTTAATTAAATGTTTTAAATAACAATATAATCAAAAGGAAGATTGTCATAGTTTGAAAGAAAATTAAAAAATCTTTCTTGCTCATAATATCGCCTCCCTTCCTTAATAGAAGTTCGGCAAGCACCCAACTTATTTGAATATCTCCTAATACAATTATAACATTTTTTATATCTTAAAAACAAGTAAACACCTTAATATTTATGGTGCTTTCTTTAATATTTACTATAACTTTACAAACAATGTAAATAATTCATAGACTTCTACTGATGGCTATGAATTACTATAGAAAGACATTAGGCTTTCTATAGCAGTGAA
>UMKK01039020.1_pt1 | contig 71386 bp, 64 predicted proteins | sample 1966281 | NCBI WGS metagenome assembly UMKK01 (sample SAMEA4836175, study PRJEB28245) | human gut metagenome | biome: gut microbiome; material: fecal sample | place: Denmark | collected 2008 | reverse complement strand
TGATCAGGCAACAGCAAATCTGAAAGAACTGTTAGGAAAGTGAGAATCAGTTATATGGAAAAAAATTATATCTGGCAGGGAGAGTATGGAAAAAGATCACACCTGAAAGTATCATTTAAAGAATTACTAAAAGAACAGGATTCATCTTCGTTGGAAATGCTGGCAATTTTTGTGAATAATAATCCATATAATTTTGAATTTTATATCGCGGTAGTTTATGATATCCCCAAAGAAGAACACGTAGAAAAGATGATAGGATTATTTGAAAATGCCGGGTTGGTTCTGAGAAATGATCTTACTTTTTTCATGTTTATGAATTCGATGAAAGATAGAAGATTTAATTCATGTGCTTTTCTGGGAGAACAGGATATTGACTTAAAATTTGAAAATATGTTTGATTTTGTGGAGATTGAAGATTTGAAGAAAAAGGGATATTATATGCAGCCATTTGGAAAAGAAAAACAGGTCTTTATCAGCCATTCTTCGAAGGATAAAAAGGATGTGGAAATGATAATTCCCTATTTAAATGGACAAGATCTACCAGTTTGGTTTGACAAATATAGTATTCCTGTCGGTGCATCAATTACAGAGCAGGTACAAAGGGGAATTGAAGAGTCTGATATGGTGATTTTCTGGGTGACAGACAATTTCTTGAATTCAAATTGGTGTCAGATGGAGATGAAAGCATATATTAGCAGAATGATACAGGAAAATATTCGAATATGTATTGTAATGGACGATGATATAGAAATTAAGAAACTTCCTTTATTTTTACGAGATATAAAACATATTCGAAGAGATCACCGATCGGTCATAGAAGTAGCGGAAGAGATTGCAGGAATTATCAAACATATGTAAAGATATATACATAAATAATGCTGGCATTCATCAACGATTTGTTTGCTGTTTTTCTCGATAATGTCGTGAATCAATGTTGCGAAGCTGTTTCCCTCCGTGCGGTAACGAACAAGATACTGTTTTGTAACGGGAAACATTTTTATGTAATGTAGTCCGTGACGATTTTTTGGTCTTGTCTGCGGACGAGGAGGCAGAGCAAAGTACTGATCTTTGGGTGCCGATGCGGGAATGTTTGAACGAATGGGAACAGCAAAGTCATAGCAGGCATCCTTGTATTTTAAACGGACAACTAGAACATAAGGTCTGGTTGATTTCTGTAGTACCTCTGAATCGCCGGTGTATTTGAGCAACAGCGCATTATTTATTGTAACGAGTTTCATGACTGGTTTTCCTTCCTAAAAAAGAAGAGCCTGCCTTTCGGCAAGCCCTTCCTACACGTAAGCGATATTCTACGCTTTGCAGCACCCCGTCGCTTGCGGAAGCTAAACATACACGTTCATCATATTCTAGCCGTGATGACCGACAAGCCATTAACTCACTTATAGTATACTCAATAATCGCCGCAAATGCAACGGGTTCAAAAGATAATTTTTAGGATAATAAGCGGGAAGGTTACTGTTCAGAGGTATGCATAAGTCATTGTAAAAAATGACGAAATTTATTTTTTTATTTTGTGGATAACCATTCGCGGCAGGAAAAACTGTGTTTATAGTTTTTCCTGCTGTTCTTTTTGTCAAAAGTTATACACTAGATTCTGGTTTTGGGAACCCATTCTTGAAGCTTCAAGGTCTGCATGAATACTTTTTTTATTATAAAACAGCTATTTATCCACAGTCAGATTGACGAAAAGGTACTTTCTGGTGATTCGCTTTTTTTCTATGTTTCTGTTATACTTTTTCTCAAGAAAGAGAGGTTCACTTCTGACGTTTCTTGCAATTGTATTTGGTTCTACTGTTTTTACGAGGACTCCGGGGATCAGGCAGTATCAGCTAGAGATATTCTGGTCATGGAAGGAAATCCTGGGGATTGGTACATGTGGCAGACTGGGAAGTACTACGGGAGATGGTTTACTGCAGGAGAATCTGTTGAATATTCTGCTACTTTTTCCGGCAGGGATTTTATTGCCGGGGTTGACAGGCAGAAAACTGAAATGGTGGATGGGATTGCTTGTGGGAATTGCAGTATCATCTGCTATCGAGATTAGTCAGCTGCTGCTTTGCAGAGGGTTGTTTGAGTTTGATGATATTATTCATAATAGTTTGGGATGTATGCTGGGGAGTTTGTTGGGGAATAGGATGTTAAGGTTGGTGCATGGAAAGTAAAGGGCAGGACCAGATGAAAAACTGACAAGTCATCTTGAATTGCGATTTCAGGAAGGTCACGTTCAAAACTTAACAGTTTTTGTGAAGCATTTTGAAAACCGTCCCTGCTATCAGCAGGGGCGGCTTTCATTTGTGCGCCTATTTATTGTTTTCGCTGACATGAAGATAGTTCATAAGCGCAACCTGAAAAATTTTGGAACAATTGACTCCGTTCACAGCAATGTCTTTTTGACGTAAAATTGTTTATAACAGTAAAAATGTTTAACAAAATCTGTTAAAATGCTATAATGTAGATATGAAAAAGATAATCTTGAGAAAATCCATAATGTATGATAAAAGGATTACTATAAACTGGTACTGTGAAAATACGACAGAAGAGGAGTAAAAAGATGTTATATATAGGAAATCACACAAGCTCATCCCGGGGATATCTTGCAATGGGGAAGCAGATGCTGGCAAATGGCGGCAACACATTTGCATTTTTTACCAGAAATCCAAGAGGAGGGAAAGCCAAAGACATTGATCCGCAGGATGTGCAGGCATTTGGGCAGCTGGCAGAGGAGAATCATTTTGGAAAGCTGGTGGCTCATGCGCCTTACACTATGAACTGCTGCGCTGCCAAAGAAAACCTCAGGGATTTTGCCAGAGAAATCATGGCAGATGATCTGAGACGTCTGGAAATGACACCGGGAAATTATTACAATTTTCATCCGGGCAGTCACGTAGGACAGGGTGCAGAAGTAGGAATCAGTAAAATTGCAGAAATTCTCAATGAAGTGCTGACAAAAGATCAGAGTACGATTGTACTTCTGGAAACTATGTCAGGAAAGGGCACAGAAGTAGGAAGAAATTTCGAAGAACTTCGTCAGATCATTGACAGGGTGGAGTTAAAAGATAAATTAGGTGTTTGTCTGGATACCTGTCATGTCTGGGATGGTGGATATGATATTGTAAACGATCTTGACAGCGTATTTGAAGAATTTGACCGAATAATAGGTCTGGACAGACTAAAAGCCATCCATTTAAATGACAGCATGAATCCCCTTGGCAGCCATAAGGACCGCCATGCCAGAATCGGAGAAGGTGAAATAGGACTGGAGGCACTTGTCCGCGTGATCAATCATCCTGCTACAGAGGGAATTTCGTTTATTCTGGAGACACCAAATGATGATGAGGGATGGACTCATGAAATTGCGTTGTTCAGAAATGAGTATAAACAGAAATGAGTATAAATATATCTGTCCGAATCAGGAAGATAAATTGGGGCGTGCTGACAAGTTGTAAGTGCAAATCGAAAGAGTAGGAGTGAGATCAAAAGGAAGGAATGCAGGAAAGATCAGAGATGCAGCAAAGACAAGGATATCAGGCAGTAGAGAAGCTGAGAGAAACACTGGACGAGAAGTATCTGTGGGAGGTTATTTTACTCTATGCAGGTGAGAGTTTCAAAACCTATACAGGGCTTCCGTTCACTTATGAAGTAAGAAAGGGTCGGAATGGAGACTACACAAGGGAGTTGTGGATCGACCGTAGGGAGAACAGTAAGAGTCTGGCGTTAAGTTCAGTGCTGCTGGCATTGAGAAACATAAAGAAGGTGGGAACTGTGGTTGACAGACCCAAAGCTCTGGGCGACATCCGCGGAGTGAGTTATATCTATGGAATGTTCTACCGCTTTGGGCTGATCGATGTGCCGGATACAGCCAGGCAGAAGATGAAGTTCACAGGATATATTTTTTAGGAGGAAAGAGACTAAAGAGATTAATTTTCAGCCTCATTGTGTGGATTCTACAAAACCGGAAAATCTGATCAGCTATACTAATATTGAGGTGGATGGGATCGTCACATTCCGCGGAAACAGTTTTCGCGATGCTCCTTCCCATGGTTATGCAGATATGACTGATTTCAGGCTGGACAAACTGTGGTCTGCAGATACAGGTTCTCTTTCTTCGGGCAGCGCAGTCTGGACAGGAAGTGGCTGGACAGGACAGCCGCTTATGATGAAATGGCCCAAAGAAGTTAAAGCACATATGAATATGACAGAGAAAGCAAAGGCAGATGATGAACTGGTTGAGGTGATTTATGCCTGTATGGATGGTTATGTGTATTTTCTGGATTTGAGAACGGGAGAAAAGACGCGTGACCCATTATATCTGGGATATACTTTTAAGGGTGCGGGTGCCCTTGATCCGAGAGGATATCCGATTATGTATGTTGGCGCCGGATATAACAGTAACGAAGGAACTGCAAAGGTATTTGTAGTAAACTTGCTGGATTGTAGTGTTATGTATACTTTTGGAGACAATGATGAGTTTTCACTCAGAGGAAGTCTAAGCTTTTTTGACGGATCAGCACTTGTGGATGCAGAGACAGATACCCTGATCTATCCGGGAGAGAACGGAATTCTGTATCTGATCAGGCTGAATACAAAATATGATCTGAACAGTGGGACTTTATCCATTGATCCGGGCAGAACTGTAAAATGGCGCTACTATGGAACAAGAAGCAGTACAGAGTCTTTCTGGCTTGGAATGGAAGACAGTGCGGCAATCTATAAAGGCTATATATTTATGACCGATAATGGGGGAAATCTTATGTGTCTGGATCTGAACACTCTTCAGCTGGTATGGGTTCAGGATACATTGGATGATTCTAATTCAACGCCTGTTCTGGAAATCGAAAAAGGACATCTGTATCTGTATGTAAGTACTTCCTTCCGCCTTGGATGGAGAAGTTATGACACAGCCACTGTCCCTGTCTGGAAGATTGATGCAGAAACCGGTGAGATCGTGTGGCATACAGATTATGAATGTACTACTGATGACGGTGTTTCCGGTGGAGTTCAGTCTACGATTGCCTGTGGAAAGAACAGCCTTGCCGATTATATATATGTGACAGTGGCAAAGACCTCTGACAATGCATCCGGAGTTCTTGCCTGTCTGAGAAAATCTGACGGATCTAAAGCATGGGAGGATTCTTCCTCATATGCCTGGTCTTCTCCGGTGTGCGTTTATAACAAAGACGGATCAGGAAAGGTTCTTTATTGCAACAGTACAGGTGATATCCGCCTTCTTGATGGTAAAACAGGTAAACAGGAAGATGTATTATCTGTCAGCGAGGGCGTGATAGAGGCTTCCCCGGCTGTCTACGATAACTATGCGGTTGTAGGCACCAGAGACTGTAAAATATGGGGAATCAGGTTACAGTAAATAGCAATATTTATTTGCTTTCTCCCATTCTTTATTAACTTGCCATTTATCGCACTAAATGGTAAAATTTAAATATCTTACAGTTTTACGGCACAATATTTTGAAAAAACTGAAAACAAAGGAGAGGAAGCGATGGAAGAGAGAAATAACAGACTGCTGAATGCGAAGCTGAACAAGTATATTGTTCCGGGGATTATGATGTCTCTGGCGCTTCAGCTGGGAAATATCGTAGATACGATATTTGTAAGTAACCTGATCGGGGTGGAGGCAATGTCTGCAGTTACCCTGAGCCTGCCTGTGGAGACAATCGTTCAGCTGACAGGATACTGCCTTGGTATCGGCGGTTCCATAGCAGTGGGAAACATGCTTGGCAAACGAGACAAAGAAGGGGCATCGAAATTGTTTTCTGCCACATTTATAGTAACACTTGTGGTGGGAATCATTTTTTCAATCTGCGCCCTTCCTGCAGCAGAACCTGTTGCCAGACTTCTGGTATCAGGTGACGGTGTCCTGACCGGTTATACCAGAGATTACATACGTGTAAGTATGCTGGGGGCACCGGTGATCGGAATTGGACTGATGATGGTCAATTACCTTGGGGTGGAGAATCATCCGGAGCTGGCATCAGCCTACCTTATCGCAGCCAATGTGATCAATCTTGTGCTGGACTATATATTCCTCAGATATACTCCGCTGGGAATTACAGGTGCATCCTTATCAACTGTTCTTGGTTTCCTGTTTGCAATGGGAATTTTTGTGCTTTATATCCGCTCTGATAAGCGAAACCTCCACCTGATCCTGCTAAAGCCAGGCGAACTTGGAATCACAAAGGAAGCAATCATCACAGGCGTGCCAATGCTGATCTTTATGGCAGCTAATTTTGTAAAGGCGCTTGGACTGAATACCATTATCATGAACCAGCTGGGCGAGGAAGGTATGGCAGTATTTACTGTCTGTGACAATGTGCTGCTGATCGTCGAGATGCTTACAGGCGGAATCATCGGTGTGATCCCCAATGTGGCAGGAATCCTTTTTGGAGAGAAGGACTACGTGGGAATCCGGGTTCTCTGTAAAAAGATGTTGAAATACAGTTATATCCTGCTGGCTGTGATCTTTGTCCTTATTATGCTGTTTACCGAGGAAATTACTGTCATGTTCGGAAGCGGCGGTGGCGAGCTGGGCAGCCATATGGTCCAGGCGCTGCGCATCTTTGCTTTGTGTGTGGCACCTTATCTGTGGAATAAGTTTATTATCAGCTATTACGAGTCCATTGAGGAGACAGCCATTGCAAGTTTTGCCACATTTCTGGAGAATGCGGTGGTAGTTCTGCCTGCAACCCTGGTGGGAATCCTTGTATGGAAACAGATTGACGGGATCGGTATCGACGGAATTGCAGCAGGATTTGTTGCCACTGAGATCATAACTGCAGTTGCAGCCTGTATTTTCAGAAAAATCAGGCATAAGAATACAAGCTTTTATATTGTTCCTGACAAAAATCCGGGGATTAATCTGGATTTTTCCATTAAGAGTACCATGGAGGAAGCACAAACGGTTCATAAGAGGATCATAGAGTTCTGCCAGGAACAGGGAGCTTCTAAAAGCAAGGCAAATCTTGCCGCAGTGTGTGCGGAGGAAATGACTGTAAATATTATACGATTCGGGGGAAAAACCTCCAACTGGATCGACATTAACCTCTGTCTGGAGGATGAGCTCTGCAGACTGAGGATCAGAGATAACGGTGTAAATTTCAACCCTCTGGAATATCAGTATGACAGTGAAGACTTTGATATACATGGGATTGAACTTGTCAAGAAGGTATCAAAATCCATGGATTATATTCGTGCGATTGATATGAATAATACCATAATATCTTTTTAGGAGGTACATGAAAATGAAAAATATTAATGAAAGGAACAATTTTGTTTTTGAGTTTCGGCCGGTAACAGAATTGTTCGAGGAACAGGTGAAGCTTCATCCGGAGAAATGTGCAGTTGTCTCCGGCAAAGAGAGCTTCACCTATGCACAGCTCAACGAACGGGCCAACAGGATTGCCAATGCACTTGTGGAAAAAGGTGTCAGACGGGAGACTATCGTAGGTGTGGTTCTTGAGAGATGCTGTGATTTCTATGCAGTGCGACAGGGTATCCTGAAGGCAGGAGGCGCATTTGCAGTTGCCACACCGGATTATCCTGATGACAGGATCCGGTATATTTTTGAGGATTCAGGAGCTCCTTTTATTATCACAACAAAGGAGATCGCAGAGGAACGAAGGGAACTGTTTGCTAAGCTTCCCTGTACAGTACTTCTGATCGAGGAACTTCTGGAGAATGAGAATGCAGAGAATCCTCAGGTAAAGATCGGGGAGCATGATCTTTGTTATTGTATCTATACTTCCGGTTCCACAGGCAAGCCCAAGGGTGTGCTGATCGAACATATCAACCTTGCCAATTTTGTAAATCCGGATCCGAAAAATGCGGAAACTTATGGTTATGTAAGCAGAGGAAGTGTATCTCTTTCCATGGCAGCCATGACCTTTGATGTGTCTGTTCTGGAGGAATTTCTGCCACTTACCAACGGGATGACTGCGGTGATCGCCTCTGATGAGGAGATTCTGAATCCTCTTATGCTGGGTGAGCTGATCGTCAGAAATAAAGTGGATATTATGACCACAACTCCTACTTACCTGTCCAATATGATCGATCTGCCCCAGCTTGAAAAAGCAGTTTCTCAGATTAAGGTGTTTGATGTAGGTGCAGAGGCTTTTCCTCCGGCTCTGTATGACAAGATTCGCAGAGTAAACCCGGATGCTTACATTATGAATGGTTATGGACCTACGGAAACTACCATCAGCTGTACCATGAAGGTAATTACGGACAGCAGAAACATTACCATTGGTACGCCTAACGGTAATGTGAAGGTATATATTGTAGATAAAGAGAATAAGATCCTTCCGGACGGAGAGACCGGAGAGCTTGTGATCGCAGGACTGGGCGTTGGCAGAGGTTATATGAATCTGCCGGATAAAACAGAGGCTGTATTCATTGATCTTAACGGAGAGAGAGCTTATAAGACCGGTGACCTTGCAAGGATCAGCCCTGAGGGTGAGATTGAATTTTTCGGAAGAATAGACAATCAGATCAAGCTTCGCGGTCTGAGGATTGAGCTTGGTGAGATCGAGGAAGTGATCAATTCCTATGAGGGAATCATTACCAGCATTACTCTGCCTGTAGATAACAAATTCCTCTGCTGCTATTTTATGGCTGACCGCCAGATCAATACAGAGGAGCTTTCTGCCTATGCATCAGAGTCCCTGGCTCATTATATGGTTCCTGAGGTTTTTGTCCAACTGGAAAAGATGCCTGTGACACAGAATGGCAAAATTGATAAGAAAGCACTGCCAAAGCCGGCTGCACAGCCAAAGAATCTGAAAGAACCCCAGACTCCTATGCAGAAGAAGATTTTTGAAATCGTTGCAGATGTTGTGGAGAATGATTTTTTTGGAACTGACACAAGTTTTTACAGGGTGGGGCTGTCTTCTATCAGTGCCATGAAGCTTTGTATTCTGATTTCAGAGGAATTCGGAGTGACTGTGAAAACCAGTGATATCCACGAAAACAATACGGTGGAGAAACTGGAAAAATATGTGATGCTTGCACCGAAGATCAGAACCTATGAAAAGAGAGAAGTTTACCCTCTTACCGGCTCCCAGAAGGGTATTTTTGCAGAGTGCATGAAGAATCCTGAGAGTACGGTATACAATATTCCGTTCCTGTTTGAACTGGAAAGTTCTGTTGACGTTCAGAAGCTGTCAGATGCCATTTCTCAGATGATCGCTGCACATCCGTATCTGCTGACAAAGGTTTATTTAAGTGACAGCGGAGAGATGGTGCAGAAGCCTTGTGAGGAAGCCTTTGTACCAGAGGTGGTCCGGACCACAAATGAGCAGTTTGAAAAGATAAAAGATGAGCTGGTGCGTCCCTTTAAGCTGGAAAAGGGACGGCTGTTCCGGGCGGGGATTTATGTGACAGAAGACAGGAAATATCTTTTTACAGATTTCCACCATATCCTGGCAGATGGTAATTCCTATGATATTATTTTTGAGGATATTGATCGGGCCTATCTGGGTGAGAAATTGGAGAAAGAATCCTACACAGGCTTTGATGCTGCCCTTGATGAAGAACAGCAGATGAAAGAGGGAAAATATAAGAAGGCCGAGAAATATTATGACAGTATTTTCGAGGGAATTGAGACAGAATCCCTGCCTCTTCCTGACTGCTCAGGAAAGACTCCTGAGAGAGGATATCTGTCGATGCCTGTGGATACCAGAGAGTCTCTGGTACTTTCTGCCTGCGAGAAGCTGGGGGTTACTCCAAACATTCTGTTTACAGGTGTATTCGGCATTCTCATGAGCAGATATTCCAATTCCGAGGAGAGTCTTTTTGCAACTATTTATAATGGAAGAAATGATTCCAGACTGGAGAATACAGTCTGCATGCTTGTAAAGACTCTGCCGGTTTACTGTTCCTGTGATCCGAAAGTCACCATACAGGCCTATATGACAGAGCTCTCTGAGCAGATTCTGTCTTCCATGGCAAATGATATTTTTCCGTTCTCTGATATTTGTGCAAAGTACGGGATTAATTCTGATCTGGTATTTGCATATCAGGCAGAGCTTGGGGATGATTTCCCGATCGGGGATACTGTTGCCAGGGGCCATGACCTTTCTCCGGATATGTCAAAGATGCCTCTGCTGATCCAGGTAAGAGAATACGATCATAAATATGTGCTTACTGCAGAATACCGCAGTGACATGTACAGTGAAGCCTTTGTACGTGGAATGCTGGAATCCTATGAGGCAGCTATGGATTCCCTGCTGAAAGCAAAATATATTTCGGAAGTTTCTGTTCTTTCCCAAAATGGAGCGGACAAAATTGCGGAATTTAATAATACTGCCTGCGAATATGACAGAAGTAAGACCATCGCTGATATGTTTGAGGAGCTGGTACAGACCATTCCTGACCATACGGCTGTGGTATTTAAGGATAAAAAATATACTTACAGAGAACTGGATGAGATCAGCGACAGACTTGGAAAATATATCGCATCCCAGGGAATTGGCAGTGAAGATGTTGTTTCCATTCTGATCCCCCGCTGTGAATATATGGCGATCGCACCGATGGGCGTGATAAAGGCAGGTGCAGCTTACCAGCCTCTGGATCCAACCTATCCCAGAGACCGCCTGATGTACATGATGGAGGATTCCTCTGCAAAGCTTCTCATTGCTGACAGAGAGCTTCTTTCTCTGGTAGACGGATATAAAGGACCGGTGCTGTTTACAGATCAGATCTGGCAGCTGGAGGATAGGGATGTTGTGCTTAAGAAGCCGCAGCTGCATGATCTGTTTATCCTTTTGTATACTTCCGGTTCCACAGGTGTGCCAAAGGGCTGTATGCTGGAATATGGAAATATTACTGCTTTCTGTCACTGGTTCAAGAGGTATTATGGCATAGATTCGGATTCCAGGGTAGCTGCATATGCTTCCTTTGGTTTTGATGCCTGCATGATGGATATTTACGGTGCCATCACAAACGGTGCACAGCTTCACATTATTCCGGAGGAGATCCGTCTGGATTTCATTGGACTGCAGTGCTATTTTGAGGAAAATGGCATCACGCATTCCTTTATGACTACTCAGGTGGGAAGGCAGTTTGCGCTGGAGATGGATTGTAAGAGCCTGAGATATCTTTCTGTAGGAGGAGAGAAACTGGTTCCATGTGAGCCGCCAAAAGATTATAAGTTTATCAATGCTTATGGACCTACAGAGGCGACTATTTTTACGACTGTATTTGAAGTGGACAAATATTATCCAAATGTCCCTATCGGAAAAGCACTTGACAATGTGAAGCTTTATATTACAGACAAGCTGGGGCATATGCTTCCTCCCGGTGCATGCGGAGAGCTGATGATCACCGGCTGGCAGGTTTCCAGAGGATATCTTAACAAGCCGGAAAAAACTGCCGAGGTCTATACAAAGAATCTTTATGATGATACACCGGGATACGAAGTGATGTATCATTCAGGTGATGTGGCAAGATTTCTTCCGGATGGAAATATCCAGATTATTGGCAGAAAGGATTCCCAGGTTAAGATCAGAGGTTTCAGGATTGAGCTTTCTGAGGTTGAGGAAGTGATCCGCAGATATGAGGGCATCAGGGATGCCACTGTAGTTGCCTTTGATGATCCAAATGGTGGAAAATATATTGCTGCCTATGTGGTATCGGACAGCACTGTTGATATCAATGCCCTGAATGATTTTATTAAAGAGACAAAGCCTGCCTATATGGTACCTGCAGTTACCATGCAGATTGACAAAATTCCTCTGAACCAGAACCAGAAGGTAAATAAAAAGGCTCTTCCTCTGCCTGAGAAAAAAGCAGCGGAGATCATTAAGCCTGAGAATGAGGTTCAGCAGATATTATTTGACTGTATCGCAGAGGTTCTGGGGTATACGGATTTTGGGATTACCACAGATATTTATGAGGCAGGTCTGACATCCATCACTGCCATTAAGCTGAATATCCTGATCTCCAAAGCCTTTGACATTGTGATCAAAACTTCAGATATTAAGAATCATCCTACTATCCGAATGATGGAGGAATTTGTAAAAACTGCGGGAAAAGAAAGCAAAAGGGAAGTACAGGAAAGTTATCCTCTTACCAACACTCAGGAGGGGATTTTCATTGAGTGTACTGCAAATATGGGGTCTACCATTTACAATATCCCGTATCTGTTAAAGCTTGATAACAAGGTGGATTTGGACAGACTGGCAGAAGCCATTGACAGTACTGTTGAGGCGCATCCTTATCTGAAAACCCGTCTGTTTATGGATGACAACGGAAATGTACTTCAGAAACGAAACGATGGGCTCAGTTATAAAACACCGATTTTAAACGGAATGAACAGAGACACTCTGGTACGTCCATATATGTTGTTTAATGAACAGCTTTTCCGGTTTGAAATCTACAGAACCTGTGATGGCAATTATCTGTTCCTGGACCTTCACCACATTGTTGCCGATGGTACATCTCTGGCTATTATAATTAATGATATTAACAGAGCTTACAGCGGTGAGAAGCTGGAACCGGAAGGTTATACTTCCTATGATCTGGCACTGGATAACAGAGATGCCCTGGCAGGTGATATCTATAAAAATGCAGAGAATTATTATAAGTCAGTATTTGAACATGCAGGTGGAAGCATTAGCTTCTATCCGGACAAAAACGGTGCGGCTCCAACAGCAGAACTTTACCACAGAGAGACCAGATCCATTTCCGTGCAGGATGTGAAGGAATTCTGTAAAAAGCATGGAATTACGGAGAATGTATTCTTCATTTCCGCTTTTGGTATCACACTTGGAAAATATAATTTCAAAAAGGATGCTGTATTTACCACTATTTACCATGGAAGAAACGATTCCAGACTTTCGGAAACAGTGGGTATGCTGGTAAAAACACTCCCTGTTTTCTGCGATTTCTCAGGAACAGCCAAAGATTGCTTAAGCGGTGTACAGAAACAGCTGATCGATTCCATGAACAACGATATTTATCCTTTCTCACAGATCAGCCATGAGTTTGATATTAAGGCAGATGCCATGGTTATTTACCAGGGCGACAATTTTGCTTTTGACACCATTGGCGGGGAATATGCACAGGAGGAGCCTGTCAGCCTGAACATGGCAAAGGCACCGGTTTCTGTCAGCATTTCCATTGAAAAGAACAGATTTGTCTTTGAGATTGAGTACAGAGGGGATATGTACCATGAGGAAACTATCCGGTATCTGGCTGACAATCTGGAAACCACTGCAGAGGGAATCTTAAGGGAATGCGATCCGGCTGATATCCGGCTGATGTTTGAGGAAGAAACTCAGATGGAGGATATTCCGGAACATGCAGGAAAGACCTTCATAGATCTGTTTAAGGAGATGGCTGCCAGATATCCGGACAGACCGGCAGTGCGGGATGACTCCGGAGATTTTACTTACAGAGAGTTGGACAGAATGTCTGATTATATTGCTCAGAAGCTTACGGAAAACGGATTTGGACCGGAACAGGCAGCAGGTATCCTGTGCGGCAGGACAAAGGAATATACAGTAGCCTATGTGGGTGTTATGAAGGCCGGCGGAGCCTATGTTCCTCTGGATCCGGAGTATCCACAGAGCAGAATTGAATATATGCTGAAGGATTCAGGAGCAAGAAATCTCCTTGTGATCGATCAGTATCAGAATCTTGTGGAATTTTATGACGGAAATGTGATCAGTCTGGACAGTGTGTCAGATGAGGCTGAGGATTTTGAACTTTCTGCAGAGCTTATTTCTCCGAAACCGGAGAACCTTGCCTACATGATCTATACCTCAGGCTCCACAGGAAAGCCAAAGGGTGTTATGATCGAGCACAGAAATCTGTTGAACCTGATCGAATATATCACACTGAGCAGAAATACTTCACCGGATGACATTGTGGCAGAGTTTGCAAGCTTCTGTTTCGATGCGTCAGTGATCGATTTGTTTGCACCTCTTACCGCAGGAGCAGTCCTGTATATTTTACCGGAGAGTATCCGTAAGGACGCCATTGCCATAAGCAGATATATAAAGGAAAAAGAGATCACCACCGCAACCTTCCCTACCCAGATGGGAGAACTGGTTACAGAACTTCTGGAGGATGCACCTGCTCTTAAATTTGTTACACTTGGCGGCGAGAAATTCAAGCATTACCGTAACCGTACCTATCAGATGATCAATGGCTACGGTCCTACAGAGAATACGGTTTCTTCCACAGAGTTTTGGGTAGACAGACAGTATGACAACATCCCGATCGGAAAATCACAGCGGAATGTGCGCAGCTACATTGTGGATGAGAATCTGAACCGGCTTCCGGTGGGTGCGTCCGGCGAACTTTGTCACGCAGGAAGGCAGATTGCCAGAGGATATCATAATCTTCCGGAAAAAACAGCATCTGTGTTTGTAGAAAATCCATTTGCTGTATGTGAGCAGGAAAGCCGTCTTTACAGGACCGGTGATATGGTCCGCATGAAAGGTGACGGAAATATTGAGTACATAGGCCGGATCGATTCACAGGTGAAGATCAGAGGATATCGTGTGGAGCTTGGTGAGATCGAAGGTGCCCTTCTGAAACATGAGCTGGTGAAAAATGCAGCCGTTACAGTAATTGAAAAGGGTGGAAATAAATATATCACAGCTTATTATACAGGAGAAGCCATCCCGGAGGATGAACTGAAGACCTTCCTGGAGCCGCTGATCCCGGATTATATGATGCCGTCTTTCTTTGTCAGCATTGAGGAAATGCCTGTGACACCGGGCGGTAAGATTGATAAAAAAGCACTGCCAATGCCGGAGGTAACCACGAACACTGCCAGCTATGTAGAGCCGGTTACTGCAGCTCAGAGAGCAGTCTGTGAGATTTTTGAGAAAGCACTGGGAATTGAAAGAGTAGGGATTGAGGACAACTTCTTTGAGCTGGGCGGATCTTCCCTTACTGCATCCAAGGTTGCGGTTATGTGTCTGTCAAAGAATATTTCACTGGTATATGCGGATATTTTCAAATATCCTACTGTACGGGAACTTGCAGCTCTGGTTGATGATGACGGAGTTACAGAGGCTGCACAGAGCAAGAATGAATTTTCGGATTATAACTATAACAGGATCCAGAATGTGATCAGCGCAAATACAGAAGAAAATGCAGACCGGATCACAAAGGAAAAGCTGGGAGATATTATGGTCACAGGTGCCACAGGTTTCTTGGGGATCCATGTCCTTAAAGCATTCCTTGACAATTATGACGGTAAGGTTTACTGTCTTGTACGTAAGGGCAAATATGAATCGCCTGAAAAGCGAATGATGAACATGCTGATGTACTATTTTGATGATCCATACAAAGAGCTGTTTGAAAGCCGTATTATCTGTGTGGATGGGGATATTACCTCAAAGGAACAGGTAACAGGATTTTCAGAATACAAATTCAGCACCATCATTAACTGCGCTGCCTGCGTAAAGCATTTTGCGGCTGATGATGTACTGGAAAGAATTAATGTGCAGGGTGTGGAAAATCTGATTGATTTCTGTAAGAACAACGGCCGCAGACTGATCCAGATTTCTACGGTTTCCGTTGCGGGAGAAGGTTCTGACGGTGTTCCGCCAATGTCCAGAGTTTTCTGTGAGAATGATCTGTACATCGGACAGAATATTACCAACGAATATATCCGTACCAAATTCCTGGCAGAGAGGGCGGTTCTGGAAGCAGTTTCCGAGGGACTGGACGGCAAGGTAGTCCGGGTAGGTAATCTGATGAGCCGAAACTCTGACGGTGAGTTCCAGATTAATTTCATTACCAATGGATTCCTTCGCAGCCTGAGAGGTTATGTGGCTGTAGGTAAATTCCCTATGGGCGGTATGCATGAGGTGGCAGAATTCTCACCGATTGATTCTACTGCGCTGGCAGTTCTGAGACTGGCTCAGACCGACCGGAGATTTACTGTATTCCATGCATGCAACAGCCATCATATTTATATGGCAGACCTGATCTACGCAATGCGCAGCTATGGATTCAGGATTGATATTGTAAGAGATGAGGAGTTTGAGGCAGCAGTGAAGGAATTTGCAAAGACCGGTCAGGATTCTGATGCGGTTTCCGGACTGATCGCCTATACCTCACATAATGAAAATGAAATCTATACCATTGATTACAGCAATCGTTTTACAGCACAGGTTCTGTACAGGCTGGATTATAAATGGCCGGTTACAGATGACAGATATCTGGAAAATGCAATTGCAGCACTTGACAGACTTACATTTTTTGATTGATTCAGGAGGGAAAATCACAATGGAAATTATCACAAAAACAGAAGGTAACAAAGCAACTATGGAAATCAGCGGATGGCTTGATACACAGACAGCTCCCCAGTTAGGGGAGGCTCTGTCCGGACTTGAAGACAGCATCACAAGTCTGGTATTTGATTTTACAAATCTGGAGTATATTTCATCTGCAGGCTTACGTCAGGTGATCGTAGCCTACAAAAAAATGGCTCAAAAGGATGGATTTAAGATCATCAATGTTTCTGATGAGGTTTACGATGTATTCAGCCTTACAGGGTTTGACAGCAAGATCGATATTCAGAAGAAGTAACTGTTGATCAGATGCAGAAATTATACAGGATCAATATTAATCATTTTGAGGATCCGCTTAAGAATGAAAGGCTTCTGGATCTGGTTGGGATCAGAAGAAGAGAAAAGGTCATCAGGTATCGTATGCCTGATGACCGCAAAAGAAGTCTGGGTGCAGGGATCATCATCAGAAAAATCCTCGATGAAAACGGGCTTACGGAAAGCTGCCTGAGATATTCTGACAATGAAAAGCCGGTTGTGGATGGCCTTTTTTTTAATGTATCTCATGCGGGGGACTATGTTGTGGGTGTGCTGTCAGACTGCGAAGTCGGGTGCGATATTGAGAAAAATGCCAATGCGCCTCTTGAGGTGGCAGAACATTATTTCTATCATTCAGAGCTTGCTTACATCAAGGCTGCGGAGGACAAAGATAAGGCGTTTTTTACACTCTGGACATTAAAAGAAAGTTATATGAAAATGACAGGCAGAGGAATGAGCCTCCCTTTGGATTCTTTTGAAGTGGTTCCCACAGAAGAGGGGTTTGTCCTCGGAAAATCCTCAGAAAGGCCATGCTTTTTTGAGACAATGGAATTTGACGGTTATATTTTCTCGGTCAGCAGTGAGAGGGCTTTTTCTCTTCACAATCCATTGGAAATTGTTTTCGACGATATTTATGTATGATCACAGAGGATTTTTCAGACGCATTCTAGAGTTCCAATCAGACAGGAAAGCGTATATGTCAGATATTGCTTCTGCTGTACGGGAGAACTGAGGAAGGCATCGGAGCAGGTAAACCAGGTGTAACAGGTATTTCTGGTTGCTGCTTTCCGGTGCTTTCTGTCAATTCCGGATCCGAGAGATTTCGGGATAACCGTATCCTCCTCCGGGAGATAATAGTAATCCTTATAATCTGCATAGTATTGTTTCAGTTTCCCGTCAGTTGTTTTGATAATTAAATTGATTTCTTCGTCTTTTCCTGTCAGATAGAAGTCGGTGTTTCCATTGGAAAATTCCTGTGGCAGTGTGCAGGGGAGCTTCAGTTTCAGAATCAGGTTGTCTCCGTCAAATTCACTGTATGTAACTTCATAATCTCCATCATAGATGCAAAGATATCCCAGCATATCAAAGATTCTTCCAAGTCCCAGCACATCCTCCAGGTTATGTCCAAGGATTTCATCAGCTGTAAAGGCATCTCTTTTTTTCAGAAAATCTTTGTAAAGTTTAATGCATTCCTTACCATTATCATAAATCCTGTCTTTGATCCCCAGAAATTCTTCCATGCAGGGCTGCTTCATGGCAGACAGTTTTAAAAGTGACTTTAACGGTTTTAATGTCAGGTAGAGATCCAGCGACTGTTTTCCCGTAAACGGAGAGGGAATTCCATATTTTTCATATCGTGCTTCCAGATATGGCTGGTCGAAGCGGTCTCCGTTGTAGGAAATCAGCAAATCACATTGCTGAAGAAATTGTGAAAAAATTCTCAGAATTGTCTCTTCTTCACTTGCATTTTCCGCCATCCATTGATAAAAATTCCAAGTTTCATCTTCAATTCCAACAGCTCCGATCAGGTATAAATACGTGGAATTTCTTGATAATCCGGTGGTTTCAATGTCGTAAAAAACAGGTGTAAAATTGTATTTTTGGAAGAATTTTCCGGTGAAAAATTTAACAGTCTCAAAGTCTGGAAACCCTTGTAAAATGGGCATTTTTTTAACAATCATGTTAATAATTTTTCCTTTCTGAAATTGTATTCAATTATACACAAGAAAATGAAATTTGGGTAGTGCTTTTTTTGAAAAAATGGTTTATATTATAAACAGGTTGATAAAAATGTACAAAAAAGTATATGGATTTTATCAAAAATAGAGCACTTTGGTGGTGCTTAATATAAAAGGAGGGAACGAAATGGGAATTTTAACCTTTAAGGGTGGTGTTCATCCTTATGACGGAAAAGAATTATCCAAGAACAGTCCGGTAGTGAAATATCTGCCAAAGGGAGATATGGTATATCCTCTTTCCCAGCATATCGGTGCTCCGGCTGCAGCGATAGTTCAGAAGGGAGACCATGTGCTCGCAGGACAGAAGATCGCAGATGCTGCGGGGTTTGTCTCATCACCGATCCATTCGTCTGTTTCCGGTACGGTAAAAGGAATCGAACCGCGCCTGACAGCAACAGGTTCTATGGTCAATTCCATTATCATTGAGAATGACCAGCAGTATGAAAGTGTGGAATTTACTCCTGCACGTCTGGAAGATCTTTCGAAAGAGGAGATTTTGGCGAGAATTAAAGAAGGCGGAGTAGTGGGAATGGGTGGCGCCGGATTCCCCACACAGGTAAAGCTTGCGCCAAAGGAACCGGAGAAGATCGATCATATCCTTGTAAACGGTGCCGAGTGTGAACCCTATCTTACCAGTGACTACAGAAGAATGCTGGATGACTCTGAGAAGCTGATCGAGGGCTTAAGAGTTATGCTGAAGCTCTTTGACAATGCGAAGGGATATATCTGTATTGAGGATAACAAGCCTGACTGTATTGCGAAACTGAAAGAAATGGTAAAAGATATTCCACGTATTGAAGTAGCAGAGCTGATGACCAAGTACCCACAGGGTGGTGAGCGTTTCCTGATCAAGGCTGTCACAGACAGAGAGATTAACTCTGCCATGCTTCCGGCAGATGCAGGATGCGTAGTTGACAACGTAGATACCGTAATTGCTGTTTATGAAGCCGTTATCCTTGGAAAACCTGTTATGGACCGTATCGTGACAGTAACAGGACAGGGGATTAAGAATCCGCAGAACTTTGATGTCCTTTCCGGAACAGATATGGCAGAGCTGATTGAAGCTGCCGGCGGACTGACAGACAATGTATCCAAAGTAATTTCAGGTGGTCCTATGATGGGATTTGCCATGTATGACATTCATGTACCATGTATTAAGACAAGCTCCGCATGTCTCTGCCTGGAGAAGGATGATGTGGCAGATGCCGAACAGACTGCATGCATTAACTGCGGCAGATGTGTAGGAGTCTGTCCCGGCCATGTCATTCCTGCAAGACTTGCAACCTTTGCAGAGCATGGTGATATGGAGAGCTTCCAGAAATTTGATGGTATGGAATGCTGCGAATGCGGCTGCTGCAGTTATATCTGTCCAGCCAAGCGTCCGCTGACTCAGATGATCAAATCTATGCGTAAGATGGTTCTGGCAAGCCGTAAGAAAAAGTAAAAGGGGGACATCATAATGGATCAGATGTTACATGTATCATCCAATCCCCATGTCCGGGATAAGATGACAACAAGCAAAATCATGCAGCTTGTGGTACTGGCGCTTCTGCCGACCACACTGTTTGGAATTTATAATTTTGGCCTTCGTGCCTTACTGGTAGTAGTGATCACCGTCGCTTCCAGTGTATTCTTTGAGTGGATTTATGACAAGCTGATGCATAAGAAGAACACAATTACAGACTTCAGTGCAGTTGTTACAGGTTTATTACTTGCATTAAATATGCCTGCATCAATTCCGCTCTGGATGCCTGTACTTGGCAGTGCATTTGCGATCATCGTTGTAAAACAGCTCTTTGGTGGTCTGGGACAGAACTTCATGAACCCGGCACTTGCAGGAAGATGTTTCCTGATGATCTCTTTCGCAGGAAAGATGACAGACTTCGCAGTAAGCGACAGCTTCAGAGGTGTGGTAGATACTGTATCCGGTGCAACTCCTCTGGCAGCTCTGAAACAGAATGGATTTACAGACAGTTCTGTATCTGTATTACATATGTTTATCGGTGATATCCAGGGAACTATCGGTGAGACTTCTGCCCTTGCGATCCTGATCGGAGCAGCAATCCTTCTGGTTTTCAAGGTGATCGATCTGAAGATTCCGCTTACCTATATTGGAAGTTTCGCAGTATTTGTAATCCTTTACATGCTTGGAACAGGCAAGGGATTTGACGTGAACTATCTGTTCAGCCACATCTTCGGCGGTGGTCTTATGCTTGGTGCATGGTTTATGGCTACAGACTATGTCACAACACCGATCACACCAAGAGGACAGTATGTATACGGTGTCTGTCTTGGTGTACTGACTGCGGTCTTCCGTCTCTTTGGCGGTTCCGCAGAGGGCGTATCCTATGCGATCATTTTCTGCAACCTGTTAGTTCCGATGATTGAACGTGTGACTCGTCACCCGGCATTTGGGAAAGGGGGCAAAAAGGCATGAGTAACAGAATTATCAAAGATACCATAGCCATTACAGTGATCACACTGGTGGCAGGACTTGCCCTTGGTGTAGTCCAGGATATTACAGCAGATCCTATTGCAAAGCAGGAAGCACAGGCGAAACAGGATGCGTATAAGGCAGTATTTGCAGATGCGGACAGCTTTGAGACAGTGGATGTGGATGCGGATGCCATGCAGTCTTATCTGGATGAAAACGGATATGCGGCACAGTCCATAGATGAGACTATGCTTGCCAAAGATGCTTCAGGCAATGAACTGGGATATGCATTTACAGTAACCACTTCCGAGGGTTACGGCGGAGATATCCAATTTGCAATGGGTATCCAGGATGACGGTACCTTAAATGGAATTTCCATTCTTTCCATCGGTGAGACCGCAGGTCTTGGTATGAGAGCAAACACAGATGCATTTAAGGATCAGTTCAAAGATAAGAACGTAGACAAATTTGAATATACAAAGACCGGTGCCACAGCGGATGATCAGATCGATGCGTTAAGTGGTGCCACTATTACAACGAATGCCATGACAAACGGTGTTAATGCCGGATTATGTGCATTCCAGTATGAGAAAGGGGGAAATCAGTGATGAAACCAAACACACCTGCTGAACGTTTATATAACGGAATCATCAAAGAAAATCCTACCTTTGTACTGATGCTTGGTATGTGTCCTACACTGGCTATCACCACATCTGCAACCAATGGTATCGGAATGGGACTTACTACAACAGTGATCCTTGCAGCATCCAACTTAATGATCTCTCTTCTGAGAAACTTTATTCCGGACAGAGTGCGTATGCCTGCATTTATCGTAGTTGTTGCTTCCTTTGTAACAGTTGTACAGCTTCTTTTACAGGGATTTATTCCAAGCCTGTATGACTCCCTTGGAATCTATATTCCTCTGATCGTAGTTAACTGTATCATCCTTGGACGTGCAGAAGCATATGCATCCAAGAATAAACCGATTGCCTCTCTGTTTGATGGTATTGGTATGGGCCTTGGATTTACCTTAAGTATCACCTGTATCGGTGCAGTACGTGAGCTGATCGGCGCAGGTTCTCTGTTCGGACATCAGATCCTTCCTCTGGCAGATGCTGCAGCAGGTAAGGCTGGTTATGAACCGATTACAATCTTTATCCTGGCACCCGGAGCATTCTTTGTTCTGGCAGCGCTTTCTGCATTACAGAACAAATTCAAAATCGGTGCAGCCAAACGTGGCATTGATCCAAGTAATCCTGATTGCGGCGGAAGCTGTGCAGCCTGTGGCAATACCATGTGTAAGGGAAAAAGGGGGTAATGGATTATGAAAGAACTTTTGATCATACTTGTAAGCTCAGCGATTGTAAATAACGTAGTCCTCAGCCAGTTCCTTGGCCTCTGTCCTTTCCTTGGTGTTTCCAAGAGTGTTGAGACAGCAGCCGGCATGGGCGGTGCGATCATCTTCGTTATTACACTGTCATCTTTTGTGACAGGTATTATTTACAATGCTATCCTGGTTCCTACGAACCTGACTTATCTGCAGACTATCGTATTCATCCTGCTGATCGCGGCGCTGGTACAGTTTGTAGAGATGTTCCTTAAGAAGACAATGCCTTCCCTGTATCAGGCACTTGGTGTGTATCTTCCGCTGATCACAACAAACTGTGCAGTTCTTGGTGTTGCCCTTACAAACGTGCAGAAAGAGTATAATGTTCTTCAGGGAACAGTGAACGGATTTGCAACAGCAGTGGGCTTTACTATTTCCATCGTGCTGATGGCTGGTATCCGTGAGAAAATCGCATACAATGACATTCCAAAATCCTTCCAGGGATTCCCTACAGTTCTGCTGACAGCCGGACTGATGGCAATTGCCTTCTTCGGATTTTCAGGACTGATTTAAGGAGGGGACTGGTATGAATATAGGAGCAATTATCGCGGCAACTGTACTGGTTGCGGCAGTAGGTCTTTTTATCGGTGTTTTCCTTGGCGTTGCCGGTAAGAAGTTTGCTGTGGAAGTGGATGAGAAGGAAGTTGCTGTTCGTGAGGCGCTTCCCGGTAATAACTGCGGTGGCTGTGGTTATCCCGGCTGTGATGGTCTGGCAGCAGCGATCGCCAAAGGTGAGGCACCTGTAAACGGATGTCCGGTAGGCGGTGAGCCAGTCGGGAAAATGATCGCAGCGATCATGGGACAGGAAGTTGTGGAGACTGCCCGTCAGGTGGCGTATGTGAAGTGTGCGGGTACCTGTGAGAAGACGAAGGATAATTATGAGTATACAGGTGTGGAAGACTGTGAGATGATGGCTTTTATTCCCGGTGGTGGTGCGAAGTCCTGTACTTATGGATGCCTTGGTTTTGGAAGCTGCGTGAAGGCCTGTCCGTTTGGGGCGATTGATGTTGTGAACGGTGTGGCGGTTGTTGATAGGGAGGCTTGTAAGGCCTGCGGTAAGTGTGTTGCCAAGTGTCCGAAGCATCTGATTGAGCTTGTGCCTTATGAGCAGACTACGTTTGTGCAGTGTAGTTCTCATGCGAAAGGTAAGGCTGTTACTTCTGCGTGTGAGGTTGGCTGTATCGGATGTAAGAAGTGTGAGAAGACTTGCCCGAATGGGGCGATTACGGTTGATAATTTCTGTGCGCATATTGATTATAGTAAGTGTACGAATTGCGGGGCTTGTAAAGAGGTTTGTCCGAGACATATTATTCAGTAATGGGAGAAAGAACTGCTGTGCGGTGGCATGGCGGTTCTTTTTTTTCGATTAAGGGACGCGCGGGGCATTATTTCGGTTTGGGTTCAGTTTCGGAAGCTAGGAACTCTAAGTTTCGGAAAATCTGCTAAAAGCATTCGAAAAATGCTCAAACTCGCCGCGAAGCGGCTCAGACAGTGAGCATTTTTCGAATAACGCAGATTTCCCGGAACTAAGAGTTACTACGCTTCCTGCAAAATTCACCCAAATCGAAATAATGCCCCGCGCTGTTTACTGGTTGTTTCGCGTTACTGTTCACACACCACTATCCCGCGAGGTGTTTTGGCATGAATATGCCAAAATCCCGAGACATACAAGCCAAAATTCCATTGCCGCAGGCAATCTGGAATGAATTTTGGCTAAGTTACTGTGAACGGAGTGAACAGTAACTGTTTCGCAAGGTGTGCGAACGGTGTACGCGAATATATGTTTGCGTTATGGAATGGGATGTGGTATGATGAATCGGAAGTGATGAATTTTGTGGTGATCTGCTCAGATGTGATGTTGGAGAGGATTGCTGTGGGACGGAGGATGTATCATGATTGCGTTTGTTCATGGAATGGCTGTGGATATGACTGAGAGCTCGGTGGTTGTTGAGGCCGGGGGGATTGGTTATGAGATATATATGACGGGGGCAGATTTGTCTGAGATTCGTATGGGGGAGGATGTGAAGGTCCATACTTATTTTAGTGTGAGAGAGGATGCCATGAAGCTGTATGGGTTCAGGGCTAAGGATGATCTGCAGATGTTTAAACTGCTTCTTGGCGTGAATGGTGTGGGGCCGAAGGCTGCGCTGGGTGTTCTGGCGGGGATTACGGCGGATGAATTGAGGTTTGCAATTCTTTCGGATGATGTGAAGACGTTGTCGAAGGCTCCGGGTATCGGGAAGAAGACGGCTCAGAAGCTGATTCTTGAGCTGAAGGATAAGATGAAGCTGGAGGATGCGTTTGAATTGAAGCTGGCTCATGAGCAGGAGAGGGCAGCAGTGGGAGCCGGTGAGGTTTCGGATGGCAGGCAGGAAGCTGTTGAGGCTCTGGTTGCGCTGGGATACAGCAGTGCGGATGCGCTTCGTGCGGTGCGTAAGGTTACGGATGTGTCACCGGATGATGTGGAAGGACTTTTGAAGGCTGCGCTGAAGAATTTTTAACTGAAGCAGGACTTTACGCTCTGGTAGATTGGATTGCCTGTATTGTTATAGAATTGTTATAGGTTAGGATGGGTAACAGATGGAGAAACGTATTATAACTACGGATGTGACGGAGGAGGATTTTTCTCTGGAGGGGAATCTCCGGCCGCAGACGTTGGATGATTATATTGGTCAGGAGAAGACCAAGAGTACTTTGAAGGTTTATATAGAGGCTGCGAAGCAGAGGCATGATGCGTTGGATCATGTTTTGTTTTATGGTCCTCCGGGGCTTGGTAAGACTACTCTTTCGGGGATTATTGCCAATGAGATGGGGGTTCATATGAAGGTGACTTCCGGGCCGGCTATTGAGAAGCCGGGGGAGATGGCTGCGATCCTTAATAATCTGCAGGAGGGAGATATTCTGTTTGTGGATGAGATCCACCGCCTGAACAGGCAGGTGGAGGAGGTCCTTTATCCTGCTATGGAGGATTATGCTATTGATATTATGATCGGGAAGGGAGCTTCTGCCAGGTCTATACGTCTGGATCTGCCGAAGTTTACACTGGTGGGGGCGACTACCAGGGCAGGACTTCTGTCTGCACCTCTTCGTGACCGTTTTGGTGTGATGCATCATCTGGAGTTTTATACTCATGAGGAGCTTAAGACGATCATTATCCGTTCTGCTCAGGTTCTTGGAGTGGAGATTGATGAGAAGGGTGCGGCTGAGATTGCCAAGAGATCCAGGGGAACTCCGAGGCTTGCCAACCGTCTGCTGAAGAGGGTTCGTGATTTTGCGCAGGTGAAGTATGATGGACGGATTACTTATGATGTGGCGTGTTTTGCGCTGAATCTTCTGGAAGTGGATCAGTATGGTCTGGATAAGATTGACAGAAGGATTCTTCAGACTATGATCGTGAATTTTCAGGGTGGTCCTGTGGGACTGGAGACTCTGGCTGCGGCGATAGGGGAGGATTCCGGTACGCTGGAGGATGTGTATGAGCCTTATCTGCTGCAGAATGGATTCCTGAACCGTACGCCGAGAGGACGTATGGCATCGGCGTTTGCGTATGAGCATCTGGGCTATCAGATGCCGGAGAAAAACTGAAGTTAAGGGCGTAAAAATATAAAAAAGTAAAAGTTTTTTAAAAATTCCTATACATTTCGACTGCTTTCGAGTATAATGAAGTAAATGTCCGGGGTTCCGGGCAGATTGAAGGAAGATACAGGAGGCTCGTACGGATGGCGGTCAAAAATACAGCAAAGGTAATCATAGGTGGTAAGATTATTACGCTGGGAGGCTATGAATCGGAAGAATATTTTCAGAAAGTAGCATCCTATATAAATAAAAAGATGGATGAGTTAAGTGCTATGCCGGGTTACAGCAGACAGCCCATGGAGACCAAGCATACACTTATCAGCCTGAATATTACAGATGACTATTTTAAGGCAAAGAAACAGGCGGAGGTTTTTGAACAGGATTTACAGCAGAAGGATCAGGAGATGTATGATCTGAAGCATGAGCTGATCTCGCTTCGTATGCAGATTGAGGAAGCGCAGAAGCATGAACAGGAAGCCCTGGAACAGAAGAGCCTTCTGGAGGGAAAGAATAAGGAACTGGAAAAGCAGATTGATGAGCTGCTGAAATAATAGAGGGGGGATTACTTCGGTGATTTCCCCTTTATGATTTGTTTCATATGTATTCGATTTGAATATTATAGCAATGCTCATAAATAATGCATTTAAGATGACTGTTATAGAAAACGTGAGGTATAGAATTGAGAAGAGAAGAGATTGAACTTCTGGCACCTGCCGGTTCCTATGAGGGATTTGAGGCAGCGATCGGTGCAGGTGCAGATGCGGTTTATGTAGGGGGAGCAGCCTTTGGCGCGCGGGCTTATGCGAAGAATTTCGGAGAAGAAGAGCTTTTGCGTGCCATTGATACTGCTCATATCCATGGCAGGAAACTTTATCTGACAGTGAATACGCTGTTGAAGAACAGGGAACTGTCTGAACAGTTGTATGATTATCTGCTTCCATATTATAAGGAAGGTCTGGATGCGGTGATCGTTCAGGATATGGGTGTGTTTAAGATGATCAGGGAGATGTTTCCGGGTATGCATCTTCATGCCAGCACGCAGATGACTGTGACAGGTCCGGAGGGGATGAAATTTCTGGAAGAACAGGGTGCTTCCAGAGTGGTAACTGCCAGAGAGCTTTCCCTTGAGGAAATCCGGAGGATGCATGAGACAAGTCCTATCGAGATTGAATCTTTTATCCATGGAGCTTTATGTTACAGTTATTCGGGACAGTGCCTGATGAGCAGTATCCTGGGTGGAAGAAGCGGTAACAGAGGAAGGTGTGCACAGCCTTGCCGTCTGCCTTACCAGACAGCGCTTTGTTGCGGGGAAAATGGCAGACGGTCAGAGAAAAGGAAAGCGCAAGAACTATGTCCTCTGAGTCTGAAAGATATTTCTACGATAGAGATTCTTCCGCAGATTCTGGAGGCTGGTGTTACTTCTCTTAAGATAGAGGGCAGGATGAAGCAGCCGGGATATACAGCAGGGGTAACTTCTGTATATCGGAAGTACCTGGATCTTCTTTTTGAGAAGGGAGCTGAGAATTACAGGGTAGCAGAGGAGGATAAGAGATATCTGCTGGATCTGTTTAACAGGGGAGGTTCCTGTACCGGTTATTATCAGATGCAGAATGGTCCGTCCATGATGGCATTCAGCAATGAGAAGAAAACAGGAGATGTCAGTCCTGTATTAAGAAAAAAGAAAGAAAAAATTCAGGGAACATTCATTCTTTTTCCGGGAAGTCCTGCTATACTGGATGTGTCATGCAGGGGAATCCATGGATTTGCGTCTGTGGGTGAGGTACAGTATGCGCAGAACCAGCCGCTGACAGAGGAGCGCATCCGTTCACAGATGGAGAAGCTTGGAAATACAGAATATGAGTGGGAAAATCTGGAAATCCAGATGGATGAGAATATTTTTATCCCGATGAAAATGCTGAATGAGGCGAGAAGAGAGGCACTGGAATCTCTGGAAAATGAATTGCTCAAACCATATAAGAGAGAAGAAAATAATGGGAAGAAACGCTTATCAGAGGATGCCGGAAGAAAAGCAGATTCGCCAAAGCAGAAAAATCTTCCGATTTATATTTCCTGTGAAGAAAAATCCACTGCATTGGCGTTATATAAAAGAGAGGGGATACATGGAATGTATCTGAACGCTGATGCCATGGAGGTCTGCCTGGATGACTGTGTAAGCAGAGGAATGGAGATGTATCTGTCTCTTCCGCATATTATGAGAGGTGAGATGCCCCGGGAGCTTCTCACCAGGATCAGAGAGTGGATGGACAGAGGAATGACAGGATTTCTGGTAAGAAATCTGGAGACTTTTGCAGTTCTGCGAAAGGCAGGTCTGGCTGAGAAATGTGTTCTGGATCACAGTATGTATACATGGAATGATGAAGCTGCTGATTTCTGGAAAGATCAGAAAGTCCTCAGAAATACGGTACCGCTTGAGCTGAACGAAGGGGAAATCCGCCACAGAGATAACCGGGACAGCGAGATGCTGATCTACGGATACCTGCCTCTTATGATATCGGCCCAGTGTGTGCATAAAAATCTTTACGGATGTAATCATAAGGAAGAAGGGGTAACTTTAAAAGACCGTTACGATAAAGAATTTACGGCGAAATGTATATGTAACCCATGGAAAACTGAGAATACAGATTTCTGTATACCCTGCTATAATATCATTTACAACAGTATCCCTTACGGCCTGTTGAAAGAGAAATCACAGATAGACAGACTTGGTGTCTCTTCCCTGAGACTTGCATTTACCATTGAGAAGCCTCAGGATGCGGTGAAGATATATGAAGAGTTCAGAGCTGTTTATCGTGATGGGAAGAATCCTCCGAAACGGGAATATACAAAGGGACATTTTAAAAGAGGAGCCGAGTAAGGCATATGATTAATGTAATTGTAGAATTATCCAAGTATGTGATCCTTACCCTGATGGTGATTTATACCTTTCACTGTTTCTATCTGGTGAAACAGCAGAGTGAGGAGGAGAGAAACGAATCGCTGCGCCAGCAGCTGATGCTTATCTTTTTTATGGATTTCACTGCGTTTCTGGTCATCTACCTGAAGACAGGTAAGTTTCAGGTCGTGTTGTTTTATGTCGAAATGATGGCATTTTTTGCGGGAATCCAGATTTTGTACAGGATTTTTTATAAGAAAGCATCGATTTTACTGCTCAACAATATGTGCATGCTTCTCAGCGTAGGATTTATTATGCTGTGCAGGCTGGATGTTTCCACAGCTACCAGACAGCTGGTGATTGTGGCAGGCGTAAATGTGGTGGCATTGATCGTACCTGTCCTGATCAGGAAGATGAAATTTCTCAAGGACCTGACATGGGTTTATGCGGGAATCGGAATCGTTTTGCTGGCGGCGGTATTTGTGCTTGCAAAGACAAGCTATGGAGCAAAACTTTCCCTGATGGGAATCCAGCCTTCAGAGGCGATAAAGATTACATTTGTGTTCTTTATGGCGGCATTGCTGAGAAAAGGTGCTGATTTTTCAAAAGTGATCCAGGCTACGGTAGTGGCGGGACTGCATGTGGGGATTCTTGTACTTTCCAGAGACCTTGGAAGTGCAGTGATCTTCTTTGCGGCATATCTTGTGATGATTTATGTGGCATCCAGAAATGTGGGATATCTGGCACTTGGTCTTGCAGGCGGATCTGCAGGGGCAGTTGTCGCATATCATCTGTTTGGCCATGTGCGTCAGAGAGTGACAGCCTGGAAGGATCCCATGGCGGTATATCAGAATGAAGGATACCAGATCGTCCAGTCACTATTTGCCATTGGAACCGGCGGATGGTTTGGAATGGGATTGTGTCAGGGTTCGCCTGAGAAGATCCCTGTTGTCAAGAATGACTTTATATTCAGTGCAATCTGTGAGGAACTGGGTGGGATTTTTGCAATCTGCCTGATTCTGGTATGTATGAGTTTCTTTTTGATGATCGTAAATATTGCGCTTAAGATTAAGAAACCATTCTACAAACTGATCGCACTTGGACTTGGTACGGAATATGCATTTCAGGTATTTCTGACAATTGGCGGAGCAACGAAATTTATCCCTATGACAGGTGTAACTCTTCCTCTGGTCAGCTATGGAGGAAGTTCTGTCGCGTGTACAGTACTGATGCTGGCGATCATTCAGGGATTGTATATTTTGAGAGAAGATGAGGACGAAGAAATTGAGAGATATCGAAGAAAAGGAACGGCGCAGAGAGTTGAAGAAGCGCCAGAAGCGCAAAGCCCGGGAGATTTCTGAAAAGAGAAGGCCCCGTAACAGAGAGTATACACTGGTATCCTGCTTTTTTGTGCTGATCTTTGTCAGTATGATCGGATATCTGATCTACTTTAATTATGCAAAGAGCGATGATTTTATCAATAGTCCCTATAATACAAGGCAGGATACTTTTTCAGACAGGGTTGTAAGAGGTAAGATCATATCTGCAGATGGGCAGGTGCTTGCCCAGACCAATGTTTACGAAGACGGAACAGAGGAACGTACTTATCCCTATGCAAATATGTTCGCTCATGTAGTCGGATATGACACTAATGGAAAAAGCGGACTGGAATCAGAGGCGAACTTCCAGCTTCTGACTTCTCATGAATTTTTCCTGAACCAGATGAAAAATGAGTTTAAGAATCAGAAAAATACGGGTGATTCTGTGATCACGACGTTAAACGCAGATCTTCAGTCAACTGCCTATAATGCACTTGGTGACAGGAGAGGGGCGGTTGTTGCCATAGAACCTTCTACAGGTAAGATTCTGGTGGAAATGAGCAGACCGGACTTTGACCCGAATACTATTTCCCAGAACTGGGACACACTGGTAAATGATTCCAATGACAGCAGTCTGTTGAACAGAGCTACAAACGGAGCCTATCCTCCGGGATCTACATTTAAGGTGGTAACTGCCCTGGACTATTTCAGAACCAAGGGCAGTCTGGAGGGATTTTCCTATCTCTGTGAGGGAAGTATTACCAGAGAAGATCACACGATCAGGTGCTATGGCGGAACTGTTCATGGACAGGAAGATTTTTACAGTGCTTTTGCCAATTCCTGTAACAGTGCATTTGCAGAGATCGGAACCATGCTCGGAGGCAGTTCTCTGAAAAAAACAGCCGAGGATCTTCTTTTTAATAAGAGTCTTCCGCTTTCTTCCTATAAAAAGAGTACTTTTACATTAAATGGAAAATCTTCTGTTGCAGAGGTTATGCAGACTGCCATCGGACAGGGTAATACGTTGGTATCACCTATGCATATGGCGCTGATCACCAGTGCGATCGCCAATGGCGGGGAGCTCATGAAGCCTTATCTCATTGATTCTGTTGTAAGTTCAGACGGAGAGACAGTGAAGACAACAGAGCCGGAGAGCTATAAACGTCTGATGACAACAAATGAGGCGAATATCCTTGGAAAGCTTATGAAAGGTGTTGTGGAAAACGGAACCGCATCGGCTCTGAACGGAAGAGGATATACAGTGGCAGGCAAGACCGGATCAGCGGAATTTGATGAGAATGGTTCCAGTCATTCCTGGTTTATCGGTTATTCCAACGTGGATGATCCGGATCTGGTAGTTGCGATCATTGTTGAGAATGGCGGTACCGGAAGTGAAGCAGCAGTGCCCATCGCAGAGCAGATATTTGATGCGTATTATTATGATAAGCAATAATAAATTCCATGTTGCAGGCAATCTGGAATGAATTTTGGCTACGTTACTGAGAACGGAGTGAACAGTAACTAATTAATCGGTAATATGTTATGAAATGATATTTATAGCTTGCGGGTTTGGAAAAAAAGAGATATACTATACTCAGTTTATAATACCACGCAAAACAGGAGGGATTGCATTATGATAGAAGCAACGAGCTGTGGCGGTGTGGTAATTCATCGGGGTAAGATTCTTACTTTGTATAAATCTTACAGGAACCGTTATGAGGGCTGGGTATTGCCGAAAGGAACAGTGGAACCAGGCGAAACGCATGAACAGACAGCATTGCGGGAAGTGATGGAAGAGGCTGGAGTGCGTGCGACCATTGTGAAATACATCGGAAAGAGCCAATATAACTTTACCGTTCCGGAGGACGTGGTTTTCAAAGAGGTACACTGGTATCTTATGACTGCGGATAATTATCATAGTAAGCCCCAGAGAGAGGAGTTTTTTGTAGATTCCGGATATTATAAATTTCATGAGATCTATCATCTGCTGAGGTTTTCAAACGAGAAGCAGATCGTAGAGCGTGCTTATCAGGAATATCTGGAGATGAGAAGCAATGGACTCTGGGGAAAACAGCATAAGTATTATTAACGAGAGAACAGGGCTGTGTTTTTTTGCAACGCAGCCCGGTTTAAATTTTGGAGAAAATGGAAATACTGTAACTGAAGTGTTATAGAAACGGGAGAGGGTGTAAGATGCTGAAATGGCAGGAGAATTTTCTTGCAGGGGAATCTGTAAAGGATCCTGAGAAGATAAAAAAGAAACTGAACAGCGGAAAACCGGTTCTGGGCATTTATCTCCTTACTCTGTCAGAGAATCCAGTGAATCTGATGGATATTATTCCTGCAGCAATGCTGATACAGAAGAGCTTTTATGGAATCTGTCCGAAGATCATAGGAATGGCGAAGGGCAAAGAGGAAGCCCTGGAGATGGCGCGAAGTCTGATCGATGAAATGTACAGGGAAACGGGAACCTTCGCAACAGCTGAATATATAGAAAACAGGTGAGAATATGTTACATATTTTATGGCTGATCCTTAAATTTATACTGATCATCCTGGGAATTCTGCTGGGCCTTCTTTTACTGGCAGTTCTTCTTGTACTGTTCTGTCCTGTAAGATATAAGGCATCAGCTGTCAAGGCAGAAGGTGGCTGGAAACAGACAGAGGGAGAGGGTATCGTAAGCTGGCTGTTTCATGGGATTTCGCTGAGAGCGGAATGGAAAGATCAGCAGATGGAGATATCCTTTCATCTGTTTGGAATTCCCGTAGACAAGTTGTTGAAAAAACGGCAGGAGAAGAGGGCTGTAACAAAGAAATCCGGCGCAGAAAAGGTATCTGTATCCGGCACAGACGGAAACAGGGAAGAAGAGCATAAAAAATCAGTGGTTGATCACCCGAAATCAGAGAATATGGAGACTGAGGATCTGAAAACAGACAGAAATTCAGCTTCAGGTACATCTGCTGATACAGAGAGGATCAGAAACAGTCAGATATCCGGACAGCAGGAACTGAATGCAGATGATACAGATCGGAATAGTCTAAAGAAGAGGCAGTTTTTTATAAAAAGGATCTATGACCGGATCCGAAATATTTTTCAGTCGATTCGTACAAAACTGCAAAATATCCGCAGGACATTCGGGAAGATTAAGAAGAATGTGTCCTGGTGGAAGGCGTTTATAGAACATCCCAGAGTGACAGCTGCCAGAAAGCTTGTATGGAAACATGGAAAATTTTTGCTTAAGCATATTTTTCCTACAAGGATAGAAGGGCAGGTTACTTTTTCTTTTGAAGATCCGGCGCTGACAGGTGCGGCACTTGCTGTACTTGGGATGACAATTCCATTTCACAAAAACTGTATACAGATCAATCCCCGTTTTGACAGTGAGAATTATCTGTATGGAAACATCAGGGCAAAAGGCAGGATCTACGGATTTGTTCCTGTGCGGGCAGCAGTGAGTATTTATTTCAATAAAAATATAAAATACGTTATAAAACGTTGGAAAACCAGGAGGGCATGACCATGGCAAATGAAAACAATTTTAAAGAAACCGTAAATTCATTATTCAAGGGAATGGACAGTTTTATTTCTGCGAAAACAGTGGTAGGAGAGGCAATCCATGTAGGCGATACGATCATTCTTCCTCTGATGGATGTATCTTTCGGTGTAGGTGCCGGTGCTTTTTCAGGAGAGAAGAAGGATAACGGCGGCGGCGGAATGGCAGGAAAGATGACTCCCTGTGCAGTGCTTGTGATCCAGAATGGAACAACAAAGCTGGTCAATGTGAAAAATCAGGATGGTCTCACCAAGATCCTTGATATGGTTCCGGATTTTGTAGACCGTTTTACCTCCGGAAAAGGTGACGAAGAATCTGTCGGCGAATCAGAAAAATAATTTTTGCATAGACTATAGCAAACCGATGAAAAAGGTGCAGAAGAATTGGAAAAGCTGTTCGGCTTTATGCTGTTTTTCATAGGGATTGGGATGATAATCGGGATGCTGATTGCAGAAAATGTGGTTCTGGTGGTTTCGGCCGGAGTTTTCCTGTTGTTGGGATATCATCTTTTCTGTCATTAACTTTACAGAAGATTGCGAATATCCCGTTTGACATATGAAATAAAAAAAGACTGTCAGCTCAGGCAGAATATTCGGTAAAGAATATCTGAACAGAGGGACAGTCTTTTTTGCAAAAAAATACCCCTGTTGCAACAGGGGTAATGGTGTTATTATGCTCTTTCTACTTTACCGGATCTTAAGCAAGAAGTACATACATATGTCTTTCTAGCTCCACCCTCAGCAGTCTTGATTTTAACGGATTTTACGTTAGATTTCCACATTTTATTGGATCTTCTATGTGAATGACTTACATTATTTCCGAAATGAGCAGCTTTCTCACAGATTGCACATTTAGCCATGATAGCACCTCCTTGACGCTTTATTGTTACTGTCGTGCTGTGTGCATAGCGTCTGAACAGTAACCTTGTGTTCAACAGATTACATTGTAACAGATGAATTGTGCTTTTGCAAGCAAAAAAAGGAAAAAACTCAAAAATTATATTTCTTTTTCTGTGAAAAGAGGTTATAATACACTTACATACAATAATGAGCATTGGAGGTAACCATATGAATGGACGTATAGATTCCGGATTAGGTCAGATCATAATTGACACAGATGTAATCGCAACCTACGCAGGAAGCGTTGCTGTAGAATGTTTTGGTATCGTAGGCATGGCTGCAGTCAGTATGAAGGACGGACTGGTAAAGCTTCTTGGAAAGAACAGCCTGAAACATGGCATCAGCGTCAGAATTACAGAGGACAATAAAATCCGCCTGAATTTCCATGTTATTGTGGCATATGGCGTGAATATAAGTACAATTGCAGACAACCTTGTCAGCAATGTCAAATATAAAGTCGAGGCCTTTACAGGAATGGAGATCGATAAGATCGATATTTATGTAGAAGGTGTACGCGCAATTGATTAGGATAGAGGAGGAACTTGTGGTGAATAACAAAACCATAGATGCCAGAATACTTTCCAGGATGTTTCTTGCAGGAGCCAAGAATCTGGAAGCTAAAAAAGAATGGATCAACGAACTGAACGTATTTCCGGTACCGGATGGAGATACAGGAACCAATATGACAATGACGATCATGGCAGCAGCAGCAGAAGTAGGTTCTCTGGGAGAGCCTGACATGGAGTCACTGGCCAAGGCGATTTCTTCCGGTTCCCTGCGCGGTGCAAGAGGTAACTCAGGTGTTATTCTTTCTCAGCTTCTGCGTGGCTTTACCAGAAGTGTTAAGAACAGTAAGGAACTGGATGCCATTGATATCGCGGCAGCCATGGAAAAAGGTGTGGAGACTGCATATAAGGCAGTCATGAAACCGAAGGAAGGAACAATCCTTACTGTTGCAAGAGAGGCTGCTGCCAAGGCTGTAGAGCTTGCGGAGACAGCAGAGGATTTGGATACATTTTTCCAGAGCGTGATCGCTCATGCGGAGGAAACTCTGGCAAAGACACCGGAGATGCTGCCGGTTCTGAAAGAAGCAGGAGTAGTGGATTCCGGTGGACAGGGACTTCTGGAAGTATACCATGGTGCATATGATGGTTTCCTTGGCAAAGAGATTGATTATACACAGTTTGACAAGGCAAAAGGTCCTGCTGTGACTAAGATCGATGCACAGACAGAGGCTGATATTAAATTTGGTTATTGTACAGAGTTTATTATTCTTCTGAACCAGCCGATGTCCGAGGAGACAGAGCATGAATTTAAGAAATTCCTGATGTCTCTTGGTGATTCTATTGTGCTTGTTGCAGATGACGAGATCGTGAAGGTTCATGTTCATACCAATCATCCTGGACAGGCTATTGAGAAAGCCCTTACCTTTGGTGCACTTTCACGTATGAAGATCGACAATATGCGTGAGGAGCATCAGGAGAAGCTTATAAAGGATGCCGAGAAAATGGCGAAAGAGCAGGCAGAACAGGAAGAAAAAGAAGAAGCAGCACAGCCGCCGAAGGAAGTAGGCTTTATTTCAGTATCTGTGGGAAAGGGAATGACAGAGATCTTTAAGGAACTGGGTGTGGATTACCTGATCGAGGGCGGTCAGACGATGAACCCGAGTACAGAGGATATGCTCAATGCCATTGCAAAAGTAAATGCAAAGACTATTTATATTTTCCCGAACAATAAGAATATTGTTCTTGCTGCAAACCAGGCAAGGGATCTTACTGAGGATAAAGAGATCGTGGTTGTGCCGACTAAGACCATTCCGCAGGGAATTACTGCCATGATCAGTTATGTGCCCGAGAAGAACAGTGCGGAGAATATTGAGGCTATGCTTCAGGCAATCGAACATGTGAAGACCGGACAGATCACGTATGCTGTGCGTGATACAAGGATTGATGATAAGGAGATCCATGAGGGTGATATGATGGGTATCGGTGATCATGGAATCCTGGCTGTTGGCAAGGACCGCATGGAAGTTGCCAAGGAGACAGTTGCCCAGATGGTGGATGATGAGTCTGAGGTGATCAGTATTTATTATGGTGCTGATACTGAGGAGGCTGAAGCTGAGGAGCTGGCAACGGCTCTGGAGGAGGCTTATCCGGATTGTGATGTGGAACTGAATGCGGGTGGACAGCCGATTTATTATTATGTTATTTCTGTAGAGTAGGATAATAGAGTTTTTGAGAGAGATAAACGAATAGTTCATGTGATGAAAACGGGTATAGGCCATTGTTGAGGGTGGGTATATCCGTTTTCGTATTAAAAAGGGACGGCAGGAAAATTATTTGTTTTTGTGTGCGGTTTCGGGAACTAAGATATTCTAAGGTTCCGGAAATCTGCTAAGGGCATGAGCAGCCCTCTCAAACTCGCTCCGTTGCAAACTTCGCTCAGACAGTGAGACTGTCTGCTCATAACGCAGTTTTCCGGAACCTAAGAATATCTAAGATCCCTGCAAATGCACACAAAAACAAATAATTTTCCCGCCTGGCAGCTGGCTGGGCGGATGACATAGTCCGTTTTTACTTGATTATAACCGAATAATTGCTCTGCCGGATAGCCGGATACTTGATTTGGTTAAATTTATATTTGTGATGGATTTTTTAGAAAGGAAAAGGAGATAGATGTCAATATCTTTGAGAACCCTTAAGGGCGTGGGGGAGAAAACGGAAAAGTTATTTGCGAAAATAGGAGTTACGGATATGGAATCTCTTCTGAGTTATTATCCACGTAATTATGATGCGTATGAGGAGCCTGTTGAGATCCGGTCTCTGGAAGAGGGAGCTGTTGTGGCGATTTCTGTGGCGGTTATAACGGGTGTGTATGTGAATCAGGTGCGGAATCTTCAGGTGATCACGACCACTGTGGCAGATCTTACGGGGAAAATTTCTGTTACGTGGTTTAATGCACCGTATCTGCGCTCTGCAGTCAGGAAAGGCAGCAGGTTTGTTCTGCGGGGGCGTGTCGTCAGGAAGCAGGGGAAGCTGCAGATGGAGCACCCTGAGATTTTTACGCCTGCGGTTTATGAGGAGATTTTGCACAGTCTTCAGCCGATTTATGGACTGACTGCGGGGCTTTCTAATAAGACGATCGTGAAGCTGATCCATCAGGTGCTTGATGAGCAGAAGCTTCAGGCAGAGTATCTGGCAGATGAGTATAAGGAGAGGTATCACCTGGCAGACAGGAATTTTGCGATTCCTGCGATTCATTTTCCCAAAAATATGCAGGAGCTGTTAGCTGCAAGGAGAAGGTTGGTGTTTGACGAGTTTCTTCTTTTTATTCTTGCTGTGCAGTCTTTGAAGGAGAAGACGGAGGAAGCACCGAATGCGTTTCCCATGCATCCGGTGTGGACGACAGAGCAGATTATTGAAAGTCTGCCCTATGATCTGACAAAGGCGCAGTTGAATGTGTGGCATGAGATTGAGAGGGATTTAAGCGGCCAGGCTCTGATGTCCAGACTGGTTCAGGGAGATGTAGGAAGTGGTAAGACGATCCTTGCGTTTCTGGCAATGATCATGACTGTGGAGAATGGATATCAGGCAGTGCTTATGGCACCTACGGAGGTTCTTGCAAGGCAGCATTTTCAGGCAATGGAGAAGTTGCTGCAGGAACAGAATATTGATTTTGGGCATCCGGTTTTGCTGACAGGATCAGATACTGCGAAGGAGAAAAGGGAAAAATATGCGCTGATCGCGTCAAAAGAGGCTAACCTGGTGATAGGAACGCATGCGCTGATTCAGGAAAAAGTGCAGTACAATAATCTTGGACTGGTTATTACAGATGAGCAGCATCGTTTTGGTGTGAAACAGAGGGAAGCACTGACTACTATGGGAAACCCGCCTAATGTGCTGGTGATGAGTGCTACACCGATTCCAAGGACGCTGGCGATCATTATATACGGGGATCTGGATATTTCAGTAATTGATGAACTTCCTGCGCAGAGACTTCCCATTAAAAATTGTGTGGTGGATACTTCTTACAGGCCGAAGGCTTATTCCTTTATGGAGAAGCAGATCCGTCAGGGACGGCAGGTTTATGTGATCTGTCCAATGGTGGAGGAGAGCGAAGGGATGGATGGGGAAAATGTGCTGGATTATACCCTGAAGCTTCGCAATGTTTTTTCGCCGGATATAAAGATTGCTTCTCTTCATGGAAAGATGAAAGCGAAAGAGAAGAATGTGATCATGGAGGCTTTTGCCGCAGGGGAAATTCAGATCCTGGTATCTACTACTGTAGTTGAGGTAGGAGTGAATGTGCCTAATGCTACAGTGATGATGGTGGAGAATGCCGAGCGTTTCGGGCTGGCACAGCTTCATCAGCTTCGCGGGCGTGTCGGTAGAGGGGAATATCAGTCATATTGCATTTTTATGCAGGGAAATGGTGCAAAAGAGATTTCTAAACGTCTGCAGATCCTGAACAAATCCAACGATGGATTTTATATTGCAGGAGAGGATCTGAAGCTTCGCGGTCCTGGTGATCTTTTTGGAATCCGCCAGAGTGGTCTGCTGGAATTTAAACTGGGGGACATCTATCAGGATGCGGATATCCTGAAAGCTGCCAGTGAAACGGCTTCGGAGATTCTGTCCCTTGATGCGGATTTAAGCCTTCCGCAGAATGAGGAACTTCAGAGGAGACTTTCGGCATATATGAAAGAAGATCTGCAGAATCTAGGACTATAGAAAATGACGGATACAGAGTAAAAAATAATACTGTTCATGTTACTGTTCATAAGATGCCTAAATTATAAAAACAGAAAAACATTGCAAAAGCAGAAGATTCGTAGTATTCTATTTTCATAAAAGAATGTTACTGTTTATCATATTTTCGGTAACATAAGAATACCTGTAACTGTACAAAACTGAGCAGTTACGAATACTTATACCTTGTAAGGAGGCTAATCATATGGCAACAAAAGCAACTACAGCAGATCTCAACACATCCACTGCGAAGACAACCGAAGTTAAAGAGGCTCCTGCAAAGACAACTGCTGAAGAAGTAGCTGTAAATAAAGAAGCAAACAAGAAAGAAACTGCTGAAACAGAGACTGTAAAGAAAGAAACAACAGCAAAGAAACCGGCAGCAAGAAGAACAAGAAAGACTGCAGAAAAGAAATCAGCAGAAGCAGAGAAAGAAACCGAGAAGAAAGAAACAGCTAAAGCAGCAGACACTGTAGAAAAGAAACCGGCAGAAACAGAGAAAGAAGCCGAAAAAAAAGAGACAGCTAAAACAACAAAGACTGCTGCAAAACCAACAAAAACAACGAAAAGAACTACAAAGAAGGCTCCTGCTAAGACAGCTGAGAAACCGGCTGAAGAGACCGCTGCCGAGAAGAAGACAACAAGAAGAACCACTAAGAAAGAAGCAACAGCAGAAGTATATATTCAGTTCATGGGCAGAGAAGTATATACAAAAAATATTTTAAGTAATGTCAGAAGAATCTGGACAGACGAACTGGGTAAAAAGGAGAAAGATCTCAAAGATATTAAGATTTATATCAAACCTGAAGAGAACAAAGCATATTATGTAATTAACGGTGATATTACAGGTTCTGTGTGGATCTGACATATAAAAAATAAGAACAATTTCCAAATCTTATGGCAATCACATAAATCAGTTACTTGAGAATGATCAGAATAATAAGTAATGAAGTAATCACAGACAGGTTTAATGACCTGTCAGGTTAAGACATTGAGAAACTCAGATGATAACATAAATTCATCTGAGTTTTTTGTGCTTTCGGTTATAAAAAATTGAGACATACCTGCTACTTGACAAAAATTATCAGTTAGTATAAGCTATCTGCATAAGGTTATTGAGAAAAATCGGCTATAGCAATCCTCGTAAATAATGCATTTAAGACAGTTCAGCAGGGTTTCACACTCTGATGGGCTGGATTAAGATGCATTATTTACGAGGATTGCTATAATAACGACGATGATAACCAAATACAAATACAAAAGGTGAGCGACTGAAAATGACATTAAAAGATTTGGAAATCGGAAAAAGTGCTGTGATCACGTCGGTTGGCGGCAAGGGTGCCCTGCGTCAGCATTTCCTGGATATGGGTATGATTCCAGGAGCTGAGGTCACAGTCGTGAAGTTTGCACCCATGGGAGATCCCATGGAATTGCAGGTACATGGATATGAACTGACATTAAGACTTGCGGAAGCAGAGCAGATAGAAATCGAACAGATCCCGAAGCGAAGCAGAAGTCACGCCGGAATAGAGGCTGTAAGCGACCTGGCACATCCGGGACTTGGAGAGGATGGAAAGTATCATTCCAGAGAAGATGAACATCCACTGCCTGAGGGAACTACACTGACGTACGCATTGGTGGGAAATCAGAACTGTGGAAAAACTACACTGTTTAACCAACTGACAGGTTCCAGTCAACATGTGGGAAACTTTCCAGGAGTAACGGTGGATCGTAAGACCGGTTCGATTAAAGGCCATCCGGATACAGAAATCACAGACCTTCCGGGAATTTATTCCATGTCCCCTTACAGCAGTGAGGAGATTGTCTCCAGAAATTTTGTCCTGGATGAGAAACCAAGTGCGATCATCAACATTGTGGATGCTACCAATATTGAGAGAAACCTGTATCTGACCATGCAGCTTCTGGAGATGGATATTCCTATGGTAGTTGCAATGAACATGATGGATGAAGTGCTGGGAAATCAGGGTTCTATAGATGTAAATAAGATGGAATCGCTGCTTGGAGTACCTGTAATCCCTATTTCCGCAGCAAAGAATGAAGGGGTTGATGAGCTGGTTGACCATGCGTTACATATAGCGAAATATCAGGAACATCCGCTGCGTCAGGATTTCTGTGATAAGAGTGACCATGACGGTGCAGTACACCGCTGTATTCATGCGGTCATGCACCTGATTGAGGATCATGCGGCGCAGGCTGATATTCCTACCCGTTTTGCAGCAACCAAGGCAATCGAGGGAGATCCGCTGATTCTTGAGAAGCTGAAGCTGGACACAAATGAGACGGAGATGCTGGAGCATATCGTACAGCAGATGGAAACAGAGCGTCAGGTTGACAGAAGCGCTGCGATTGCAGATATGCGTTTTGACTTTATTGAGCGTTTGTGTGAACAGACAGTTGTAAAGCCAAAAGAGAGTAAGGAGAGAATCAGAAGTGAGAAAATTGATAAAGTCCTTACAGGAAAATATACCGCGATTCCCTGTTTCATCGGAATCATGGTACTGGTATTTTATCTTACCTTTAATGTAATCGGAGCGTGGCTTCAGGGGCTTCTGGAGATTGGAATTGATAAGGTTTCTGCGCTGGTAGAAGTAGCACTGACAGCAGCAAATGTAAACAGTGCCATGCATAGCCTGGTCATTGACGGTATTTTTACAGGTGTGGGAAGTGTACTCAGTTTTCTGCCGATTATCGTAACCCTGTTTTTCTTCCTGTCTCTTATGGAAGACAGCGGATACGTTGCACGTGTTGCTTTTGTGATGGACAAACTTCTGCGTAAGATCGGCCTTTCAGGAAGAAGCATTGTGCCAATGCTGATTGGATTCGGATGTACGGTTCCGGCTGTTATGGCCACACGTACACTTACAAGTGAGCGTGACAGAAAGATGACGATTTTGCTGACTCCATTTATGAGCTGTACTGCGAAGCTGCCGATTTATTCTTTCTTTGTAAGTGCTTTTTTCCCGAAGAAGGGCGGATTTATTATGGCAGGTCTTTACCTGCTTGGAATTTTGGTGGGAATCCTGGCGGCATTTTTGTATAACAGAACTCTTTTCAAGGGAGATCCCGTACCGTTTGTCATGGAACTTCCCAATTACCGGCTGCCGGGAGCAAGGAATGTAGGTCAGCTTTTGTGGGAAAAAGCAAAAGATTTCCTGCAGAGAGCGTTTTCTATTATCCTGCTTGCATCAATGATAATCTGGTTCCTGCAGAGCTTTGATCTGCATTTAAATCTTGTAAAAGATTCTGCAGACAGTATTCTGGCAATGGTGGCGGGAGTCCTGGCACCTATATTTAAACCAATCGGACTGGGAGACTGGAGAATCTGTACAGCTCTTATCAGCGGATTTATGGCAAAAGAGAGCGTGGTATCTACTCTGGAAGTACTTTTCAGTGGAAATATTGCCTCTGTACTGACTCCGCTGGCAGCAGCATCCCTGCTGGTATTCAGTTTGCTCTATACACCATGTGTGGCGGCTATCGCTTCGATCAAACGTGAAATGGGCAGCAAATGGGCTGTTGGTGTTGTGGTATGGCAGTGTGTGATTGCCTGGGTGGCTGCACTGATCGTACATCTGATAGGGATGATCTGATTTTATTAATTCGCTTTTATAGAAAAACCGATGGATTTGACTGTTTTCAGTCATCACCATCGGTTTTTTTCAGTTCCTCAACTGAGAGGCTTTTATCTGATTAGTACTGTCCGCCCTGGGAACCACTGGACATCTGTCTTTCCTGGGCTTCGATCATCTTTTTCATAATAATATCAGAACAACTTTCCCTGAATTTCCAGTTTGATGGGAGATGATCTGATTTTCTAGAAGAAAATTATATTACCATTTTTGATATGACAATCTCTTTATGGGTTTCATTATAGTACAGAAACCCTGAAAAAACTATAGAAATCTTATAAAATTGCTATAGTTTTTTTAAAAGAGACAGAAAAGAGACAAGTGGTCTCTTTTGTCTCTTTTTGATTCGGTAGCAATTCCGCAAAATAATGCAATCTGTAATGAATTTTGGCTACGTTACTGAGAACGGAGTGAACAGTAACAATTTTGGCTTGTATGTGCCCACAACTTGTTATCTGATCTGTTAGATGATAAAATTAAAATATAACAGGGAAGTGATATACGAAGGAGGTAGGAATGACAGAGTTTAATTTTGATACTGTTTTTGATGAAACCATGCAGACGCACAATCTGGACACTGTAGTGATTCTGGGACACTTAAATCCGGATGGCGATGCTGCCGGATCGGTGATGAGCCTTGCGCACTATATCCATGTCAATTATCCACAATACAGGGTGTTTCCATACCTTGCAAAAACGCTGGAGCGCGGTCCGAAAAAGATGGTCGTGGAAGATAAGACATTTGTTCCTTTTGAGATGCCGGACATATCCGGAAAACAATATTGTGCCATAGTCTGTGATAATGCAACTCTGGAGCGTATGATCGGATTGGAATATTACCAAAATGCCGCTGCCAGCATTGTTATTGATCATCACGCTTCCAATGAAGGATACGGAGATGTGAACTGGACAAAGGTTTCTGAGGCGTGTGCGGAAAATGTATACCATATGCTTTCTCCCGAACTGCTTCTAAATGCAGCCCAAAAGGAAGCGTATCCCAATGCCGCAGATTATATTTACCTTGGCATCCTGCATGATACCGGAGGACTGGCAAGGGCAAACCAGGGGATTTTTCGGGCTGTAGCTGATCTGATGTCTATGGGAGTTGACCATGGCAGGATTATGAAAACCTTACACAGTGACACCTTGGACATTCTGTACAAAAGAGCCGATATTCTTCATGGGGCAGTACGTGCGATGGATGGCCGGGTTGCTTATGTCATTATGGGACAGAAGGAAATTGTCGAAAAAGATATCACATACGAAGACATCCACTGTATCAGCACGATCCTGCGCGATTGCGACGATATTGAACTTGGTTTTACCATGTATGAGGAAGAAGAAAACGGGTGGAGATGTTCTTTCCGTTCAGACGGGAAATGGATCAATGTTAATGAACTGTTGAAACCTTTTGGCGGTGGAGGACATATCTCCGCAGCAGGATTAAAATATCGGACCGATAATGTAGAAGAATTAAAGAAACAGATTCTGGACAGAGTAGCAGAGATGAAAAATAAACAGTAATCTATAAATGAGCAAATAAAAAAACTGCAGAAAATTATAAAATTGAAGAGAAATCTAAATACTTGTTGAAATTGTTATTGAGGGAAGGAAGAGGAGAGTCTGTATGGGAAAGATAATCGAAGGTCTCTGGGATTGCCCGTTTTGTGGGAATAAAAGGATTAGAGCCGGTCAAAAAACCTGTCCCGATTGTGGGCATCCGCAGGACGAAAATACAAAATTCTATATGCCGGATGAAATTAAATATGTTTCTGAGGAGGAAGCAGAAAAGATCAGCCGTAATCCGGACTGGCAGTGCAGCTTTTGTGGCAGTCTTAACAGCGACGATCTGAATGTCTGCAAAAACTGTGGTGCCACAAAAGAAGATTCGGAGAGAAACTACTTCGAGATGAGGCAGCAGGAAGAGGAAAAGAAACGAAAGAAAGAAGAGAAAAAAGAATCCTGCCAGAAAAATATCCCCCAAAATACACCAAAGAAAAAGCCACTGCTGAGGCGGGTGCTGCTCATTCTGGGAATCTTCGCAGCAATTATTTTTGGCATGATGTCATGCCTGGCACCGAAGATCAAAAACGTAACGATTGATGACTTGGATTGGGAAAGAACCATTGACATTGAAGAGGTTGTAACTCACAATGAAAGTGACTGGTCGCTGCCCGATGATGCGAGGCTGCAATATACAAAAAGTGAAATTCAATCCTACAAAGACGTTCTCGACCATTACGAGACAGTTACAGAAACCAAAACACGCAGTGTCATAGACCACTACGAAGAGAAGAGTTCTTATGTTGATCTTGGAAATGGCTATTTTGAGGAGCAAACGGAAAGCGTTCCGGTATATACTGAGGAAACCTACACCGAAGATGTAGAAAAACCAGTCTACCGGAAGGAGCCTGTGTATGCTACAAAATATTACTATGAAATAGACAAATGGACGGTTGTCGATACTGCAAAAAGTTCCGGCAATGATCAGAACCCTTCCTGGCCGGAACCGAAACTTAAAGACGGACAGAGAACAGGAGCAGAAGAAGAGCATTATTTTGTGACCGCTACATATGAGAAAAAGAAGGGCAAGACCGAAACAGGAAGATATGAAATGGATTTTTCTCAATGGAAAGAACTTAAAAAAGGCGAAAAAATAGAATTAAAAATTGATGCTGCTGGATTCGCAGAGATTAATCAAAAATAAAATATAGATATACCCGGAGGATTGATACGTATTTATTGCCGGAATGAATATCTGTGTTAAACAAGGAGATTCATACCTTTGGTATGAGTCTCCTTGTTTAATGATTTTCGCTTCCTTTTCGAAGAAGGCCGGTATATTCTTATCCTTTAGCTGGCGGATGTATTTCAGGCAGTCCAGCGTGTTTCTGGCAAATCGGCTGAGGGAATTGGTTTGTGGTATTGCCACCAATTTCGACCTTGATCCCCTTGATTCTACTTCCTGCCATAAGCTCCTCTTTTCCTGAATTTGGGCATAAGAAAAGCACTTATCATTTCTGATAGATGCTTTCTGAATTGCTATTCTGTTTTCAAAACCTATTTTTTGAATAGTTCTGAGTGCGTACCAAGTCTATAAAGCATGAGTATTAAAACATTGTTTTGAATCTCATAAATGAGTAACCAGTCTGGTTCAATATGACACTCACGCGTGCCTTTATAGTTACCTGTAAGATCGTGGTCTCTGTATTTTGCTTCCAGCGTACCGCCATTCGCCAGAATATCGATTACCTCAAACAGCTTATCAAGATTTTTGTTTTGCTTTTTGGCAAGCTTTAAATCCTTTTTAAATTGATTGGTAAACTGAATATCGTATTTCATATATCGAGAGCTGCCTTAAGCGCATCCATACTGGAATAGCGTGGAGCAGAAGGATCATTCATCATTTTTCTGCCTTCCTCAATGGCAGCGGCTGTAGTATCATTTGGCACTTCCAGTTTTAATTCAAAAGGAATACCACGCTCACGGATAGCGGTTCTCAGGAACATATTTACAGCAGTTGTCATATTAAGACCAAGCTCATTGAAGATTTCCTCCGCTTGATCTTTGATTGCCTTGTCTATACGAATATTTAAGTTAGTTGTTGCCATACAGAACACCTCCATTCAAAGATAGTATACTCAAATATTCGTATAATGTCAATATATTGTCATTATATAAGATGTACAAATCTTTCTAAAAGTCACTGCTCAGAGGTTAGCTGGACATGAGAAAACCGATGGTGTAGACTAATAATAGTCAATGCCATCGGTTTTCTTATCCAAATATTCTGGACACTCTGTCAAATATATTTGCTGGTTCTTCCAGTCGCATCAAAACAAGCATGCTCATGCATTAACCAAAATGCCTGGATCCTGCTTTTTTCGGCCATGCCCTTTATGTCTTGGCCGTCCACCGGGTTTCCATCCTGTTTTTCCCTGCTGTTTGCAATCTTTTTCTGTCGGATGCTTTTGAAAAAGGACTAGATGAATTTTCATAATCACGTTTGATCTGTGCATGAAGTTTCAGGTTCTTTCACTGTTCTTCTTCCAACTTAGTAGCTGTTTCGTAGAACTTAAGGCGGAATTCTTTTGCTTTATGGGCCAATGCGGGATTCAAGCTCATCAAGTTATCAGTCTACACATCGGTTTTCTCAAGTCCAGCTAATCCCTGAACAGTAACTTGTATTGTAAAGTTGCACATTAAGGTGGGATGAAAAACTTGAAGTCCAATGTTAGAGAATGTATAATGGATTTAGACTAAAACGTGTCGTCTGCTAAAGAATTTACGGTGAAAAGCAATGCATCAGAGGTTGTTGGTATTACCAATTGATAAAAGGCAGGCGGCAGAAAAGAGGCGAAATAATGGATGTTAAAAAAATAAGAGAAAAGCTGGCAGCAGTACTCAAAGAATCAGAGAATGATACAAAGTACCGGGCGTTTCTTGATGATTACACAATGCTGCTCGATGAGGTGAAAGTTAATACTGATACAGCCAATCTTGCAATTGAAGCGGTAAAACTGGATCAAGGCAATAATTTTCTGGATATCTTTGCCGGATTGGATAAGAAACAGGTAAAAGATGCATGGAAGATCATACTTAACTGTGGAGAATTTAAAAAAATACTGACTATGGGACATTTGAATTAATGTGTTCTTTTGCTGCTTCTGCACTGGTAGGACTATTGAAAAAGTGTAGAACCTGGGATTTTGACATATCAGATATGATCCCTGATGAAAAGCTACTGGATGAATACGAACAGGAAATAGAGCTGCTGGAAAACAAGGCTGATAAAACAGATGGGGAGAATAAATACCTGCAGGAGTTATTGTTGAAGGAAAGAAAATTGATACAGTTAATTCCAGAGGATGAACATAGATGTATAATACAGCTGGCATGCTGATCGATGGAACAGCGTAGCTGGAGGTTTCCCTTTCAGAGAAATTAATTCGGAACAGGAATCTGCAGAGTCTCCGGAAAGAACTGATTATGACAGTTCTCTGCTTTCTGCCGAAAAAAGAGTAAAAGCAGTCTTTTTCATGATACAGCTGATGAAGCAACAGCAAGTGCCATTGTATTAAGACTCATGGAAAACATATGAGGATTTCCAGCAGGATTATGGAAAAAAGTGCAGACAAAAATGTGTAATAATACTGTCCACAGGAAGTGCCCATTGTAGCGAGGTGGAAATGTTATGATTATTATGTGAAAAGAAGTAAAAACAGTGAAAAAAATTGAAAGAAAATTGAAAGAAAAAATAATGCCAGGCTATTAAAAAGGGGGGGATGTTTTGTGAAAAAACAAATGTTGAAGAAGGTATATGCGATGGTATTGGCGATTACTTTGATTGGTTCGCAACAGTGTAGCAGCGTATTGGCAAATGATATAGCACAGATATATTCTGGTGTTACTCAAAATACAGAAATTCCAGATTATGATTATTGGATGGCACAAACCATCATGAATGGTATAGATAATAATGGAAATTCCTTGTACTCAACATTTCGAAGTTTTTCAGAACCGGTATATCGACAATTAGGGGAATATTTACTGGATGATAAACCTTTAGTAAGTATATCAACAGCATGGAGTATATATTTTAACAGTGAATACAGAAATCAGCTTACAAATATGCAGAAATATGTATATGAAATGTTACTTATGGATTATCTAAAGTATGATGCCTTTGGAGAAGACAAAAACAAGGAACTGACTAATAGTAAAACAGATTTCGCATTAAAAATTTATGATGCAATTGGGGAGGAACTTAATGATAAGAAAGAAAGTTATATTAACAATCTTCCGGTAAAAGAAAGTAAGGAAATATGTAGGCGGATTGAAACGATTTATGGTCTGGGAGAAGTATTAAAAGGTGTTAATGAAGGAATAAAAACAACAAAGGAACTGATTGACTGCATGTCGGAGTATCTTGCTGTTTTGAAAGTGAAAGATGATTGTGTTTCGTTATTAAAAGTTATGCAGGAACAGGTTTCGGTAGATGGGGATTTTAAGAAAGCAATCTCAGAGGTTCTTAATACAATAGATGGTACTCCCATTGATTATGAATCAAAAAAATACGGAGAATATCTTTGGAATAAAATCCTTGATGCGGGATGGTCTGCTTTGGAAGACAGTAATCCGGTTTTAGGTGCTCTTAATTGGGGAATGAATGGGTTAGATGTTTGTTTTAATTCTCAAGACCGTGCATCTAACAATTTGAAGCTGGCATTGTTGTACACTACGGACTGTTATATGCAGCAGGGAATGTTTGCGGCTGCGGACAGTTTTAGACGTGATCCAAATTCAGAAAACGGAAAAAAATTTACATATTGTTTTAATGCATATATTAGATTTCAAATGTATGCTAATAATTATGCAACAACATGGCTTAATAATTATCTTAATGGTGGGGCCGCTTCAGATATAATTAATTGGATTTATCATAAAGAAAATGTATCTACTGCTACGGACTTGATTAATATATGTAAAGGGCAAAACAAGTACAGACAGTCTCTTATAAATAATCAATTGAAATATGCAGATATTTATTTTGCAAAGTATAAAAAAGCTGATGAAGAAATAATTCCGACAGCCAGACAAAAAAGTATTACTGTTGATAAAGGGAAAACAAAACAGTTTGTAATTGATAATGTACTTTCAGGGGCAAAAGTTGTTTATAGTTCTTCAAACAATAAAGTAGCTTATGTGAATTCAAAAGGTGTTATAAAAGGCGTTAAAAGTGGGACCGCAACGATTACAGCTAAGGTTGTACAGAATAAAAAGACGTATTATGTGAATTTAGCTGTAAAGGTATGTGATCCACAAAAAGACTGGTATAAAAAGGTACTTAATTCAAAATCCGGAACGTATTATGTCAAATACTATGATGGTTATCAAGGAACTAAAATGGATAAAAAGAAAGTAAAGCGTAGTGATTTTACATATTATAAGTTAATTGACTTAAATAATGATGGCGTAAAAGAATTATTGCTTGCGACAGATCGTAGTGTCTTATGGGACAATAGGGTTTTACTATTGACCTATTATAATGGAAAAGTACTACCTTTAATTTGCTTTGAGGGAGCGGGGGCTCGTGGGCGTCAATTAATTAATAAAAAGACATTAATTTTGGCAAATAGTGGAAGTGATTTTTCATCTCAGATATATCTTTCGGTTGTAAAAGGAAAGTTGAAAATTTTACAGCAAACATATCGGCAGAATATGAAAAAAGGCTATCCACCTCAATATCTTTATAAAGTAAATAATAAAAAAGTTTCAGAAAGTATTTATCAGAAAGCTATTGATAAATATGGATTAAGTATAGCAAAACAAATTGAATTTAAACGTGTATGGTAACACAAAAATGGGAGGAAACAAGATTGAAAGGCAAAGTTAAGATATGGATAACTATATTAGTTATGTCATTGTTTTTTTTCTTAGGAGCAGACACAGTCAGCGCAAAATCTTTATCTGGTTTGAAGATCAATAGAAGTAATATTGAAATGGCTGTGGGAAGTTTATATCAATTAAAAGCAACCGTAAAAGCTTCAGGAAGTAAGATTATATGGAAATCAAATAACACGGATATAGTAACTGTTTCAACAACTGGAAAATTAAAGGCGAAAAAAGCTGGAAATGCAGTTATTACTGTTAAATGTCGAAATGAAGTAAAGAAATGCACAGTAAATGTTAAAATCGCTACTATAAAACAGTTAGAAGGATATTGGGAAATAGATACTGATATGACGATGAAGATAAATAAGACAAGCATGAGATGGATATACGGGTCTGCCTTTTCTCAATATGGAAGTATAATGGAGTTTAAACGAAATGGTGAATTCAGTTATGGGGTAGGCGCAGGAAATGGTGGCGCTGGAAAATTTAGCATTAAAAATAATTATATAAAATATAGAATAATAAAGTACGAAGACAATGCAGTTGAACAGAAATCGATAAAAGTAAAAAAGATTAATTCACAAAATATCCGGTTAATAATAAAAGATGGAAAATATAAAATATATTGGAAAAAGAAATCTTAGTTGCAATGATGGTGATGGAAATTGTCAAAAAAGGAGAAGATATAATTTATTTTTACATTCCATTTGGGCAATGCTCCACAGGAAAGCTTTTTGGGTTATATGAAAGATGAAATCGATGTTAGCGGGTGTACGAAGGTTGGAGAGGTTAAAGCAATATTAGGCGACTGGCTGAATTATTATAATACTGAACGATATCAATGGCAATTAGCTAAATTATCGCCAGATGAGTATTAATTATACGTATATTACTACCGGAATGTATCCGTTAAATGGGATTATAAGTTATAAGGAGAACGAACAAGTATTCCCTAAAACAAATGAATAAAAATGTCCTTGACAAGAGGTCCATTTTAACTTTCTTGGTTTCACATTTTATTGCGGAATGGACGGAAAGAAAGAATTTTTCCGTTGCAGGGTAAAGACCAGCAGAAAGAGATTCCGAAGTAAAATCAAAGCGATGAAAGAATGGATAAAGGCACACAGGGATAGAACAATGCCATTGGAAATGATATTTAAAATAGTAAATGCGAAACTGCGGGGACATTACCAGTATTATGGAGTAACCGACAATACAAGGGACGTGAAGAATTTCTAAGTACAGACAAAATGGTTATTGTATAAATGTTTGAATCGGAGAAGCCAAAAGAGAAGCTACACAATAGACACTTTCTTTGATGGATTGCTTCAAACATTTTCATTGACTGAGCCGAATATTAAGGTAAGTTTGTTTTACATATAGAGTATGAAATATGAAGTGAAAAGCCGTATGCGTTAATAGCGCACGTACGGTTTTGTGTAGGGGTATGGGGAGTAATCCCCATATCTACTAGAGGGAGGTGTAAAGCGTGAATGAATATATGAGAAAATTGAAGCGGCAGCTCTTATTTGAAGGCTCTTGCGTTACGAGCAGATGCGGCCGGGGTGGCGGTGTTTACGAGTATGTACAGTGCGAATTTGCTTATAATGAGGGCAGGTTAGACGGCGGCGAGCTGTCAAAACGTAACATAATCAGTATGTTTGAGAGCGGGCTTATATGTGCAAACGAAGGCGAGATGATGTTTCGCGCTGAGGATATCATAAATACAGACAGGCACTTTGTGGCACTGCAGTATGCGATTACAGAGTGTATACATAGTCTGTCTGGCGGAGATATACAGGAGATACAGAGGCGGCTTGGAATGGGGCAGAACATACCGGGCGATGTAGAGGAACAACCCAAAACGCTTAGAGACATCGCAGCGTTCCATATAGAACAGATTAAAATCGGCGGTGACGCAAAGGTAGCCCGCATCATTGCATTTGTGCAATGCCTGCAGGCAGATATTGCTCCGTTTATTATACATGCGGAGAATAAAGAGGAGTACGAAGGGCGACTAGACAGCCCGGCACGACTGGAGCAGCTTTTCAGGGTAGAGCAGCGGCGGTTCTACAGAGAGACAGAACCAATGGTGGTTGATCAAGTATAAGAGATATTGCGGCGGGGAAACCCGTCGCTTTTCTGCTGCGTGGAAACCATAAGCAGGGTAGCAGCCAAATCAGAATCGGGTTCTGATTGTAGTATTATTTTCTCAAATAATCGGCGATTGCCTTAAAACAGGAAATTGGATTCTCTCCGCGGAAACTCCCATATCCACTAACTCAGCATTATAGAAAGAGAAGATTGTTTTTCCGCGGAGAAAAGATATTATAATTTTGCGCAGACAAGCTCATAAACTGTCTTCAGAAGTTCGTCTCCCCTGCGGCATTCTGAAACAAACGAAACGACTGCGTTTTTTTTCGGAAGGATCATAGAAATCTGGGAGTATTTTCCATCTGCCCGGAAAGAATTATATTCACCACGCCAGAAAAGATAACCATAGTATCCAACATCAGCTGCCTTTGTACTTTCTTCTATCCATTTCTCAGACAGTATCTGTTTTCCATTCCACTTGCCTTTGTTAAGATAAAACAGTCCAAATTTGTGAAGTTCAGAAAGGGTCAGAAATAATCCGCCGGCTCCAAAACTGTTTCCAAGTGGATCAGTCTCCCATGTAGGACGTTTTATTCCAAGTTTGGAAAAAAGTCTGGGTGTAAGGTAAGAAACCAGATCGCAGCCGGAGCGTCTTTGTACAAGAATGCCTGCCAGATAGGGGCCAACGTTATTATACACAAAATGTGTACCCGGCTTATACTTAAAGGGAATAGCCAGAGACATTTTTACCCAGTTATCTTCTTCATATAAAGGTCGTTGTTCTCCCATCAGATTGCCCTTCTCCTGTCCAAGGCACATGGTAAGAAGATCACGAACAGTTGCTTCTTTCAGGTTCTCATCTATACACTCCGGCAAGTCACCTGAAAATGCTTCTGTTAGTTTTTCATTAAGATCGATCAGCCCTTCCTGAACAGCAAAGCCAACTGCACAGGATGTGAAGCTCTTTGTTGCAGAATAAATATTCCTTCTGCATTCCGGTTCGCTGTACCACTCTGCTGCAAGTTCATTATCTTTTGAAATTTTGATTCCAAGAACATTATATTCTTTTGCTTTCTTAACAAAATCTGAAATATCCATAATATTTACACCCTTCTTGTCCTTAAATGTATTTTATTACTTTTATATTAACACAAAAATGGTGGATAAACCAGTTATTGCAGAAGGTGGTATATTACTATATTTCATCTTTAGACAAATTTCAATATTAAATATTGATTTTGTCTTTTTGTTATACCCGAATTTCAGCAAGACATTGCATCTTAATCCCTCAATATTCCCTTTTTTATCATAATTAAATCCTTCTGCTGATATTTTCATCAATGCAGTATTGGCAAATTGCTTAAGTTAATGACATTGTGTATGAACAGTAACAAAAATGTCATCAATTTTTTCGATAAAAATATATATCTTTGTCTTGCCTTGTCAATATGTGGTATACTTAAAACAGCAAAATACAGAAAGGAGAAAGTCATGGGAAACGAAGCAGGGGAATGGATCATTCATGGAGTAACATGGGATGATCCGAAATGCATCCACGATGTGGATGAAGCAGTCGAATATATCAACCGGGTTGGTTTTCTTCCTCTTTTTAAGAACGAAATTCCGGGGTTTTCTCTGGAGGAACGGACAGTGGCAGAATATTGGTGGTCTGATGATCCGGTGAGGGATCCGTGGAGATGGAGGATTGCCATTGCAAAAAAGCATGATGTTCTTTACGGGAAATTTTTTGCCAAAAAAGCCGGGTTTATTTCCAAAAAATGGCTGCCGGTATTTGCCAACTACCGCAGGGACGGCTATGATTTTGATGCTCTGTTTGAGGATGAAAAAGCACCGATCAAACATAAGAATATTATGGATCATTTTATGGAAAATGATGCAGAAATCTACTCCTACGAATTGAAAAAATTGGCTGGATTTGGAAAAGATGGCGAAAAGGGATTTGACGGAGCCATTACCAGCCTTATGATGCAGACATATCTGTGTAACTGCGACTTTCGGAAAAGGATCAATCAAAAAGGCGTGGAGTACGGCTGGGATGTGGCTGTGTATTCTTCTCCGGAACACATTTATGGATATGACCATGTTACTTCCTGTTATAAGGAAGATCCGCGGACATCCTGGGGAAAAATTGTTGATCATATGAAACAGCTTTATCCAGAAGCCGCGGATACGCAGATAAGAAAGATTCTAAAATAGGAGAGAATATGTGCAGCAGATATTATATAGATTCCGATATGATGGAGGAGATTTCCAGAGTGGTACAGAACATAGATGGGAGGATCCGGCTGACACAAGGAGATATCCGTCCGACCGATGTCGCACCGGTCATTGGACAGTCAGAACATGGACTGGAACTGGGTATATGCAGATGGGGATATCGAGCAGGAGAATATACGCAATTTGGGGTGAATGCAATTTATAGAAGGCGATGATTACCAAATCCGAAAGAATACAAGTTTTTTATATCAAATAATGCAATTGTAAAAAGAATAAGAAATGAGCAGCAAGTTTTTTGTCATTCAGCATATCTTTAACAGATTTTCAAAGGAGAAAATATTATTTTCAGACATCAGTTCTTGAAATTTATCCAGATTAAGATCCGAATGCTCAAGCTCTCTGGAGAACTGATAACAGATCTGAATCTGATCATTCAGGTTAAAATGATGTTCGTTTTTCAGATATGTTCCGACATCAAGCTCATGGATAAACAAAGTACAGACGACAGCCATTTTAACCTTGGTAAAGATTTCATCGTCATAGACTGCACCACAGAAATAAGTATAAATCCAGTAAACCAGAAGCTGTTCTTCCTGAATCTGCCAGTCCGGACAGTAGAAATCAAATTCGCTTTTCTGATATATATAATCGTTTTCTCCTGAAGAAATATATAAGGAATCAAGACGTTCCTTCAGAAATTCTTTCCATCCGGGACGAAGAACTTCCATTTCCGGAACAATAGTTTTCCACATTTTTTTAAATAGATCCTTTGATGTGTCAGAAGTATTCATTCTGGAATGAACTTTATCACAAAATGTTTTTCCGAATCCGGAATCTTCATGACGTTTCCGAATCTCTTCCCATTTAAAAAGTTCGTTTTTATTTAAACACAGCTGAAAATCATGTGTGATGGCAAGTACTTTCCACAGGCGTTTCCGTATGGGGACATTTCTGTTCTGGATGATTTTTATCAGAAGATCTCTGGTATCCATCAGTGCAGTAAATAAAAAGTAATCAAAATCATCATAGGTTTCTTCAGCGGCTTCCTTTTCGATGGTAACAAAATGAACTTTTTCTTTCTGAGACAGCAGAATTCTTGCTGCTTCTGGGCAGGAAAGGGACAAAGAAATTTCACGCAGACCCTCAAATTCTTCAATGTGTCGTGGATAATTTCTGCAGGTGTCGCAAAGCATTTTCGGACCTGCTTCTGTGTAAATATCACACAGATTTTCTTCGTTCAGAAATGCACACCGTCGGTTGTACTGGCGGAAGATATGTTCCTTCCAGTCGATATCGTTGTGCAGTCGATTGTGAAAAGGACCTTTGAAATGCTGATATTTCTTCAGGGTTTTATTGTCAATAACAATCTGCCATCCTGCACAGCAGGTATCCGGACAGGACCCGGCAATGCAAGAAAATTCTTTATAATAGTTGGGAAATGTAAATTCCATGGTTTCTGCTGCTTTCTGATTATTTCTTTTTTGCTTCCAGATAGTCGTTTAACTCTGCATTCGGAATATCTGTAATGAACATATGTCCGGGAGCATGAGTGATAACGATTGGCGGTTTGGCATTCTCAATTGCTGCCTGCGGAGTTACGCCGCATGGCCAGAACACAGGAATTTCCCCTTCGTAAATATCCACTGCTTCACCGTAATCAGGTTTCATAACGTCATCAATACCGACCTCTTTCGGATCTCCCATATGTACAGGGGCACCATGAACATTCGGCATTTTGAAAGTAATGTCATAAGCTTTTTTTGCGTTTTCCGGTGTCATCGGGCGCATGGAGCAGACCATAGGACCGGAAAATGGACCAACAGGAACTGTCTGAATGTTAGTTTTGAACATCGGTACATTTCGTCCCTGGGCGATATGACGGATTTCAATCCCTTCTCTAATCAGTGCTTCTTCAAATGAGAAAGAACAGCCGATAAGAAATCCAACATATCCCTCTTTCCAATACTCGGAAGCGTCAGTAATTTCTTTTGTAAATACACCGTTTTCATAAATCCGGTATTTCGGGATATCCGTGCAGATATTTCCGCCCTCACCCATGTCATGAGTTTCAGGAGTTCCTTTGATAATCTCGAGAATTGGACACGGAAATGGATTCTTGTGTGCAAATTCTTCAAAATCTGCAGCATATTCCGGTGGCAGAATTACCAGATTTGCCTGCGCATAGCCACGGCACATTCCTGCAGTGGGGAAATCAATAACTCCCTTGCGGATCAGTTCACGAACTTTCTTTGGGGACATATCTACATAAGGTGTGATATCAAAAGCCATAATAAATTACCTCCTGTTTCGTACTTTACAATATAAAAGTATTGTACAGTAAACTGACAGGAAATGCAATGCTATAAATAGTGGCGGCTTGATTTTTATATAAAATATTTTATAATAGGAATGCCGAAGGGTGCTGCCGGACGCGTTGTGAACAGCAATAATATATGAATGGGGGAATGAGAGTGGCAGCATATGAAAAGAGTAAGAGTGTGAAGTTAAAATCGATCAGTACCATGACAGAAGGGACCATCTGGAGACAGATCCTTCTGTTTTCTATTCCATTGATACTGGGAAATCTGCTCCAACAGATGTACAACACAGTGGACTCAATTATTGTAGGAAATTTTGTGGGCAGCAATGCATTGGCTGCAGTTGGTTCCAGTACGTCGCTGATTTGTCTGCTGATTGCATTCAGTATGGGGGCATCTGCAGGTGCGGGAGTTATTGTATCCCAGTTTTATGGAGCAGGAGATGAGAATGGCGTTCAGCGTTCTGTACATACAGCCTTGATGCTTGCGCTTATTCTGGGAATTGTTCTTACTATCGCTGGAATTGTATTTTCACCTGCAATTCTCAGGTGGATGAGAACTCCGGAAGAAGTAATGAATCAGTCAGTTCTGTATTTGAGAATTTATTCTTATGGACTGGTTTTTAATGTCATCTATAATATGGCAGCGGGGATCCTGAATGCAGTAGGTAACTCCAGACGTTCGCTGATGTATCTGGCAGTAGCTTCGTTTTCCAATATTTTTCTGGATTTATGGCTTATCGGCGGAATGCACATGGGAGTCGAGGGTGCTGCAATTGCAACAGATATCAGCCAGGTACTTTCCTGCATTTTTGCATTATGGTTTTTGATGAGAGTTCCGGATATTTACCGCATAAATCCGAAGAAACTTTCCATTGATAGAACAATGGCAGGACGGATTATCCAGGTAGGTCTGCCGACTGCAATTCAAAACACGGTAATCTCCTTTTCAAATGTACTGGTACAATCTGGTGTCAATGGATTCGGAGCCAGTGCAATGGCGGGTTTTGGTGCATACCTGAAAGTAGATGGGTTTAACATTCTGCCGGTAATGAGTTTTAGTATGGCAGCAACGACTTTTACCGGTCAGAACTATGGTGCGGGAAAAACAGACAGAATCAGGAAAGGATTGAGAGTAACTCTTGGAATGAGCGTGCTTTATACGATCGTGACAGGAATTCTCCTGCTGACCTTTTCCAGACCGATCATAGGGATTTTCAGCAGTGATAAAGAAGTAATCTATTATGGGGCACAGGCAATGAAATATTTCTGCCCGTTCTATTTCCTTCTGGGAATTATGCATTCCCTGGCAGGAACCATTCGCGGAACAGGAAAGACGGTACCTCCCATGGTAGTGATGCTGCTTGCATTATGCCTGTTCCGTATTCTGTGGATTCAGTTTGTGGTTCCACATTTCACCAGCATTGATATTATATATGTACTGTATCCTGTTTCATGGGCTGTAGGAATGGTACTCATGCTTATCTATGCATGGAAGGGAAATTGGATGCAAAAAAAATATCAGAATATTAATCAGACTGTCTGATAGTATTCTTTTACATAGTGAATGAACTGGCGTACATGGGATTTCAGAATTCTGTTTTTACTGTAAACAATATAAAAACTGCGTTTGTGAGCAGATTCTTCTAATGGAAACAGAAGAATCTGCTTTGTTTTTTGCAGGTCAACGACAGATCTGGCAGAAAGAATGGAAAATCCAAGCCCGTTTACAATAGATTTTTTGATTGATTCCAGGTCATTCATGCGGGCTACTACATTCAGACTGGAAGGTTCAATACCGGCATTTTCCAGAAAAATATCCATTTCCTTTTTGGTTCCGGAGCCTTTTTCCCTGATGATAACAGGATCCTTGATAAAGTCCTGAAAAACAACAGGTTGTTCTTTTTGTTTTAAGTTTAAATAATGATCATTCACAGGGGTAGCAATCACCATATTATCCTGACAGAAGGGAATAAATACACAGCTGTCGTCTCCTGTATTCTGTCCTGTCAAAGCCAGGTCTACGGTCCCATCCAGTACACGGTTAATAGCGCCGGAACTGTCTGTTTGCCAGGAATGGAAATATACATCAGGATACATTCTGCCAAAACCTGCGAGAAGTTCAGGAAGGAGATAAGAAGAAGGAATGGTGGAGGCTGCCAGATCAATGATCTGCTTTCTGGAACTGGTGAAATTCTCCAGAAGATTGTTGCGGATATCCAGAATGCGGAAAGCGCTGTCGTAGAGTTGGTATACCACACTTTTTTATAAATGAAATTTATAAATATTTATAAAAAAGTATTATATTTAAATCATCCGATAAAATGAAAAATCCAGTAAATAAATGGAAGTGTAAAAACAGAACAGATAGTTGTAACAAGAATTCCACCCATTGCATAATCGCCATCTGATCCGTAGGCATTTGCCATCATTACCACAGAGGACATAACTGGCATTGCAGAAGTCAGAGTCATGGTAGTGCGGATTTCTGAAGAAACCGGAAGATATCCAAGTAATACATAGAAGAAAAGCGGAAACAAAAGCATTTTTAGGATGACAATTCCATAATAATCCAGTCTCCGGATATTTTTCAGTACATCGATACAGGCGAAAACACCGCCAAGATAGATCATTGCGAGAGGTGTGGCGGTCTGGCCGATTTTCTGAAGGGAATTGTTCAGAACTTCAGGAAGCCGGATTCCTGTCAGCACACAGATCACAGCAAGAAAGATGGAAACAGTAACAGGATTGATCAGCTTCCGGAAATCAAAACGGTTTTTTTGACTGTCTGTACCTGAAGTAAGGCGTACACCTGCTGTCCACAGCATGAGCTGATCAATAATGGTAAATACACAGATGTAGAGCATACCGTTTTCCGGATAAATACTGGTTACTATGGGAATACCCATAAATCCCACGTTTCCGAATACGCTCATGGCACTGTAAAGCTGCCTGTGGTTACCATGCAGATGAAAAAAAATACCAGATATGTAGCTGAGTAAAAACAGACATATATACATAATTCCCGCAATCAGAAAAATGCTCAGTGAATGAAAAAGAGTTTTACGTTCCACTCCGTTTACAGTATTGATAAAAATCATTACAGGAAGCGCCAGTTTTATTACAAATTTTGAAATGACTTCAAGATTTTCTCTGTTCATAACCCGTGTGCGGATCAGGATCACGCCTGCAAGCATGTAGATCACGAACATTCCGATCTGAGCAGTCAGAATGCTGAAAGTATTCATTTGAGTTCTCCTTTTTTTCGTAAATTCACATAAAATTATAACTGCAAAAAAGTGAAAATACAACAGAAAGTATAGGTGGCGAAAAATGTTTTTTTGAGTTACAATAAACAAAGCTGAGTTATATATTAGGAGGAGTAAAAAAGTGAATGTATTAGAAATTGTTCTGCCTGTACTGGTTATGATCGTGGTCGGTATGCTGTGCAGAAAATGGAAGATTCTGACCAGAGACGGAATCAATAACATGAAGGTGCTTGTAACGAATGTTATGCTTCCGGTTGCTATTTTTCATGCTCTGGCAACAGCGGAATATAATAAAGAAACCGGAATCCTGATTTTGATCATGTTTGTAATGCTAGTAGTATCCTTTGGTCTGGGCTTTTTGCTGAAGCCATTTCTGAAAGGAACCTATCAGAAATATCTACCGTTTATGGTAAGCGTATATGAAGGGGGACTTATGGCCTATCCGTTATATACAAGCCTCTGTGGCAGTGAAAATCTTTCCCATATTGCAGTTCTGGATATTGCCGGACTGCTGTTTGGATTCAGTGTATATATGGGAATGCTGGGACAGGTGGAAAACGGTGAGAAGATTGATGTGAAAAAACTGTTTTTCAGTGCATTAAAGACTCCGGCATTTATTGCAAGTATCCTGGGAATTATTGCAGGATTATCGAAGGTGATCCTTGCAGTTTTAGACAGTCCTTTCGGAGGCGTGTACCAGAGTGTGGAAAATATTCTCACCACATCTGTGACTGCCATTATTTTACTGGTAGTGGGATACAGCATGGAACTGAATGCGAAATTATTAAAGCCATGCATTGCCACGATCATCTTACGTGTATTGCTTCAGGCAGTGATGATCGCAGGAGTTCTTGTTGCTGTACATTATCTGGTAGGTGATGATCGGCTGGTCAATCTTGCAATTATCAGTTATATGTCAGCACCGGCCACATTCAGTATGCAGACTTTTATGAAAGATGAAGAAGGAAGCGCTTATGTTTCCACAACAAACTCCATGTACTGTCTGGTATCTATTCTTGTATATATAATTATGGCAGTGACAATCTACTGATCATGAAATCTGAATAACAGAAAATGAAAATTACCGCGGATTGAAATAGACCTGGCGGTAATTTTTGTATGTCGCAGGAAATTACTTCGTAATGTACCTGTGATATATAGTGCTCCGCATGAGGCGTAGAATCCTGTAAACGGGAAAGGGGTTGCAGATATTTAAATAATTTGGTAAAAACAACTAAAATATATTGAATGATGGCAAAAAAATATTGTAAAATAAAACGAAAACAAAGACTTGTGGAAAGGGAGCATACGTATGGAGAAAAGGTATACGATTGGTGTAATGATCGGAAATGCAAATTCACCGCATACGATGAATCTGATGCAGGGTATTTTTCATGCAGCTAAGTCTATGGACGTAAATGTTCTGTTTTTCTTGGGATTCACAGTAGTTATTACTATAAATCTTATTTTGGCGAAGATACGGAAGATGATTATGATTATCAGTTCAATGTAGTTTATGATTATCAGGCGTTCGCAGATGCGGATGCATTGATTATTGCATATGGTTCCCTTTGTATTTTTCTGGACGAAAAAGAAAGGAAAACGTTTCTGGACAAATATAAGGATAAGCCCTGTGTTCTCGTAGAAGAAAGAGACCATTCAGGAAAAGCTACTTCTATTATAGCAGACAACTATCACGGTATGTATGCTGTGGCAGAACATCTGGTGAGGGATCATGGATATCGAAGATTTACTTATCTTGCAGGACCTCATGGAAATACAGATGCCAATGAACGGCGTCAGGCGGTCTTTGATGTAATGAATGCATATAAAGTTTCATTTGATGAAAGCAGGGTAGCATATGGAGATTTTTCGTCCTGCGTTCAGCAGCAGGTGATCAGCTGCTGGACGATTTTCCGAACATGGAAGCAATGATCTGTGCCAATGATGTAATGGCAAAAACCGCATATCAGGAATGTACCAGAAGAGGTATAATAGTAGGGCGGGATATTGCTATCACCGGATACGACGACTGGGAACTGGCCAAAACCATGAATCCGCCGCTTACAACGGTACTTCAGAATGCATTTGACATGGGATATATGGCAATGATCGGTGTTGCAGAGCTCTGCAAAGGAAAAAATGTCATTCCGTTGTAGTTCCTGCAAAGATCAGGATCCGTGAATCCTGTGGCTACTGTAATATCAAAGAACGTCAGTGTGAAAATCTTATTCCAGCGGAAAAGGAAGAATGGAAATGGATATCCGGAAGTTATATGAAAGAGTTTCTGGAAGAAATACTGGTTGAAAATGCGGATATGTCTTTACATGGTAAGGTGCAGGAATATCTGCAGTCTATTATGGAAGTGGATTTCAGAACTTCCGGAAGTGAAGAAAATATAAAAAGGAGTTTGCAGAAGCTTTTTAACAGCGATATCAGCAAATGTATAAGCGGACATTCGCTGATTAAAGTTTTTGACAGATTTACAGATGAGTGTGTCCGGAGAGAACTGCAGAAAGAAAATGCAGATAAAAGAGCAATTGAAAACCCGTTACTGAGAAAAAGACAGATTCATGATAAAATTTTGTCGCATATTATAAAACGTGAAAAAGAAAAATTCAGTACATTTCAGCAGGAAAGCTGGTTTGTGCCTCTGATCTCGAGAGATATGCTGTGTCATATGGATGATGAACGGGAATTTTACAGAAGGTCGCTGGTGAAATTGCAGGCATTGGGTGCGGAAGCATCATATTTTTATATTTTTGAACATCCCACCGCGCATTTTCGAAATGAAGAATGGCATTGCCCCAAGCGAATGTATCTGACTGCATATCAGTCCGCTGAAGATATTATTGCATATGAAGAGGATAAAAGACCGGAAGTTGTCACGACATTTGCAGGGGAAGGGAAAATTACCCGCAGAAAGAATCATGCCCAGAATTATGTGGCTACGATTTTCTGCCTGTTTTCAGGAGAAATACAGTGTGGAATTCTGGTAGCAGAGATTGATCCGGCTTATCTGTCTTTATTTTATCTGATCAGCAGACAGATTGGAAATATGCTCCGAATGTATCAGATGTCAGAAGAACAGAAGACTATGCAGCGGAAACTGGAAATACTGGTCAGAGAAATACAGGAGAAAAATGAAGTTCTGAATTTTATTTCCGAATCAGATGCACTGACAGGGTGTATGAACCGCAGGGGATTTATAGAAAAAACTCTTCAGATGAACAGAGACCATGAGGGAGAAGAACTGCTGATCTTATTTGCAGATCTGGATCATCTGAAAGAAATCAATGATTCTTTTGGACATATCGAAGGAGATTTTTCTATCAGACATTGTGCAGAGGTTTTAAAGAAGGTTGTGGGAGCAGATGGTATTGTGGGAAGAATCGGCGGAGATGAATTCTGCGTTGTCACGTTGGGAAATCTGAAAGATGGACAGCAGATCATAGAAAGGATCAGAGAAGAAAGTGATGCTTTTAACTGTACTTCAGATAAAGAATATTATGTGGAATTGTCAGCGGGATGTACTTCTGTGATCTGCAGAAACGGTCTTGTGATTGCCGATGCATTGAGGGAAGCTGACAGGGCACTTTATGAGGTGAAAAAACTGAGAAGAAATTCCGTAAAAAAAATCCGGTTATGAAAACATACCCTGTTCAGGTTCTCTTTTTAAATTACTTATGTCTTACCAAACTGTCTGTTCCACTATATCCAGATGTACTGTATGGATTTCCGTTTCCCATTGTTACCAGTGTAGACTTGTCTTTTAAATAAAGTCTCCATCCATCATAGCATCCTTTTCCCAAGTATATTCTGTAATAATATCCATAGCTGGTCTTTGTTACTTTATCAATCTTGTAGCGGTACAATACTTTTTTTGAACCGGGAGCGTAAAGCTTAACTGTTTTTCTTCAGAACCCCGTCCATTCTGTTAAACTGAATAGAATCAGTCATTGTCTGGGTTGCCGCATATACAGATGCTGATCCGGCAAAAACAGGAACGCTTAATGCCATGCACAATGCAGTTACAACTGCGATCAGTTTACTTTTCCATTTTTTCATGTTTTTGTTCTCCTTGTAATATTTCTGAGATTACTTGACTCTTATATGGAATTCATAATTAAAAGGTGACATTTTAGGATTTTCCATATTTTTGATATTGAAATATGCAGGAGTCTTAACCGGATGGTAGTACACATAGATAAACATTAAATCTTTTAAGGCTACCTTAGATCCATTTTTGATCTTCCTGCTTTCATCATTCTCTCCGCCATGCCAGTAATAAGCAACGATCTTATCAATCTTATAACCGGCAGCAGGTGCAACCTGGATTTTTGCAGTCTTACCTTTTATCTGTGCTTCAGTTCCCCAGTATCCTGCAAAATCAGAAGCATACTCTTTATTTCCGATCTTAAAGCTTTTGAATACCTGGTCAAATCTTTTAAAAGTGATCCTGGATGAAAGCTTGTAGGTTTTTCCATTCTGTTTAACTTTAAAACTGATGGTCGTCTGCTCTCCATCCTTGATGCGACGACCGGAATCTTTTTTGTCGATCCATATGGCATTGTAACAGAGCCTGCCTAACTGTGCCTTTATATTTTTGTTGGAGAATCTTATCCCTGTCACTTTGGCAGAGCGGGATAAGTTCCCGATGTAGAGACTCTCCATGATAACCGTAGTGCCTGCGCTGTACTGATAATGCAGGGTTGTTGCTTTCTGACATACCGGCTTAGCAGCGGCTTCGGTCACTACCGGAATTGACGTTGCTATGAGCAGGAATGCCAGCAAGCTACATAATACAAAACGTAATTTTTTCAACTTCTTTTTCTCCTTTTTTTTAATACTACAATTATACGCTTAATTTTTCAAATTTCCAGTCCTACATGCTATTTTCCTCTCAAAAATTCCTTTTTTATTTTTTCCTCAAAATCTTCATATTCCTTTAAGACGAAAAACGAAAGGAGAAATTACTATGATCAATGATTTTGGAGAAAAAATCGGAGGAGCAAGAAAGGATGTTTGGAAAGAACGCGGTCTGATGGTCGAAGATTTGGATGGCATGACACAGGGAGAAAAAGAGAAGTATGTAAAAAAAGACTGTGTCTGGCCGAAAGAGGACATGAAATCCTTAGTTGCAGACGGGATCATCTGATATTTTGCAGTCTCTCTGTAATTTTCCTTTGCATTGGGAAGATGTATCGGTTTCTTCTTTCCCTCTTCCTGTTCGAATGCATTTACCCAATTATTAAAAAGTTCCGAAAATATACTTCCCATCCACGGCTCCTCCTTTTGCTCGTATTTAAGAACAAAATGATAAACAGACGAATTTTTTAATCCCTATGACGTTCCTCATATTTTTGTACGAACAAAAACGAAAGGAGAGGATTCTTATGTTAGAACAATGGATCAAAGAAAATGCAAATATGAAGGATAGAGGAAGCGTAGCCGTCATTAACGATGACGTATGGATACTGCCACCCAGATGTTTTTCTAACATGCCTGGATTAAAAAAAGTGATCCTTCCATACAATCTTCGAAAGATAGGAGCTTTTTCATTTGCTGGATGCAGGAGCCTGGAAGTGATCGACATTCCGCGGCAGGTTGTCCTCATTGACTATGGAGCCTTCTATGGCTGCTGCTCCTTAAAGGCGATCAACCTTCTGGACAGGGTGGTCGGGATCGGTTCGATGGCGTTTGCCGGAACTAATCTTAGTACCATTACGCTCCCCAAGAGTGTCCGGTACATAGATGACGGAGCATTTGCTGATTGCCCGAGAATCAACCAGATTTCTTTGCCAGAAAATCTCTACGACATACCGTATGAAAAACGGAGTATGATCTTTGTCTCAAATCCAGATATCATACCATCTTGCGACTAAGGATTACCATTAGTGTTCTGAGATCCCATATACATCCGCGGCTGAAACTGCTGCGGATTTTTTTATGAAAATTTTATATGAAAGCCAGAATATATCGATGTGTCCGTTTTTTTCACAGATAGATCAAATCAGATTCCGCAAATGTTTTTCAGATAATTCAGCGGTGGAAGAAAAAATAATCAAAAACATCATTGAAATGACCGAGACTGTGTAATATAATTTTCTTATAAGAGACTGAGGAAAAACTTCGTATTTTATGAATATGCATTGGCAAAACAGCCGTTACATATGGAAATGAAAAATATTTGTTAAAACGGAGGAAGCACAAATGAAAAGAAAAAGGATCATTGCGGCGCTGTTAACCGGCACCATGTTATGCAGTTCTATTATGGAGCCCAGAGCGATGGATCTGTCGGACTGGTCCACAAGTTCATATGGAAGGGGGATGCAATGGAAGGAGACTGGTATATGGACGGCAAGAAAACCTCAGGAAATATGTATGAAACTTATTACAAGAAATATCATGCAAACGCTACATGGTATAGCTTTGCTCAGTCATCAAATAACAACTTAATAAGAAAAGAACTTTCAAATACCAAACAGAAATTAGGAATGTAATTTCTGTCTGGTCGTTGCAGGACATGAATCCTTTTCAAGCCTAAGTTGTATCTACCGGGCATTCTCAAGGAATTACATCAAAATAAAAGAGGGAAAACCATGAAATTAAAAGAAAGAAAACAAAACTCATTTATACAGAAATCAATATTTTTGCTGATAATAATGACATTATGGATATGTCTCGGAACAGGTTTTACGGTAAATGCAGCGCAAAGAGAAGATACAAAACTCTTGAAAATATATGACGGAAAGTCTATAGAGGCAAGTCAGATTCAGTTTAAGGCAGAGGTAGCCACTCCAGACTCTAATCGAATAGACATCTATCGTTCAGAAAAGCCGGTATCTCAAGGTGGAAAATTAGAAAAACTGGATAGTTTCAGGGTAATAGGAGACTTCTGGGAAGTCCTCGGTGACAATCTGTATATGAACTACGGGGATAATTTCAAGGTACAGTGCTATTCCCATGATACATGCGTGGAGGGAAATCTGACTTTTGTAGATACTACGGCAAAAGCCGGACATCAATATTCCTACAGACTGGTCTATGGCGACATGGTGTATGATCCGGACAGCGGAGAATATAGCGTGGAGATTGTATCAAATATCATTGATGTAAAGGTCAATCTGCAGACACCGGAGCTTTACAAGTGTTACTCCACGGACAATAAAACCGTAAATCTTTCCTGGAGCTATATCGCACAGGCAGACGGCTACAGGGTGTACCGATATGATAACGGAAAGTGGTCATTCCTGAAAAATGTCAAAAAAAGAAATGTAATCTCCACAACTGACAAAAATGTACAGGCCGGAAAGACTTATCAGTACAGAGTGCTGGCGTACAGAGTCATAAAGGGCAAAAATATTTACAGTTCCAAAAGCAAAGCCCGAAAGATCACCTTAAAAACAGCAACTGTAAAAGGTGATTATCAGTATGGCAGCGTCTACGGTCCGTATCTGGACGCGCAGCATCTGGCACAGGTCCGGAGTGTTGTCCAGAGTTTCAAGATCAATTACATCCGTAAAGGAATGTCAGACTATGACAGGGTACTGACTGCATATAATTATCTCCGCAGCAACTGCAGCTACGCTTATAAAGGCTGGCAGTATAATTATGCAAACACCGCCTGGGGTGCATTGGTATATGGAGAAGCACAATGCTCCGGATATGCCAGAGCCATGAAAGCACTCTGTGATGCAATCGGAGTAGACTGCAGATATGTACACGCAGACTCCAAGGCAAGTAACCCAAGCCATCAGTGGAATCAGGTAAGAGTTGGCGGCAAATGGTATATTCTGGATGCGCAGTCTGGCGGATTCCTGCTTGGCAGCCGGACATGGAAGAAAAAGGCAGGTATGTCATGGGATACCAAAGGATTACCAACCTGCAGCGTGACGGATTACAAAAAGTGATCAGAATGGAAAGAGACTTCAGTTAATATGACTGGAGTCTTTTTTGCATCTCAAAATACTTTTATTCTCCGCGGAAAAACCACTTTTGCATATCCATTTATCCAATTTTTCCTGGGACAATGCCTCCGCGGAGGAGAAATGTTCTTAATTTTTCTTCCTATTTTTTTCATATTATCTCCAAATGAATTTCAGGAGGTATATGTATTTAGAATGCTTGTTTATAGGTTATCGCTGAACTACGTTTTCAGGACAGCCCCATTTTTTTTGTTCTTACAGATGTTCTTCGTAATACATATATACAAAAAACGATAGGAGATCAGTCGTACACAAAAGATACAGGTTCTACAAAACAAATCATCAATTCTGAAAAAAACAAATGTAGAACATATATCAGAATCAGAAAACACAATCGCAAAGAAAGACGCAACCCTATACTATGGATTACGTCCTTCTTTGGTGATCGCAGTTAAATCTAAGACAAATTATTTAAAAATAATCGTGCATTCTATCATCTGTTTTGTTTTCTGATCATATGCAAAAACAGTCAGGAACGTGTTTTTGTTTGCAACCTTAAAGGTATCTCCATCATTAAGCCAGGTTCCTAATTCGATTCCTTTTGGATCATTGATCTTACGCGTACTGATGTCCCATCCGTCTTTACCTTTTATCTGTAATTTCAGTTCTTTGTTTTTATATTTGTCATAACTCAACACATAGTGTGCTTTTTTGTTGAACCTGGATGTCAGATTCATGGAACCGATTTTGAAAGAGGATAATGGATTGACATATTTTTTTACTGTAACTTTTTGTTTGTAGGTATCTTTTCCTTTCTTATAGGAAACAACCGCGGAGCCTGTTTTCTTTGCTTTCATGAAGTAAGCAGAAAAAGAATCAGGATTTGTCTGTGTCAGCATATATACCTTTCTGGAAATAAGGCTTACCACAGATGTTTTGGAAGATTTAAAAGAGGACGTTCCCCAATTCATATAAGAATCCGTATTTACCACCGTTTCGTTTGCCGTAGCAAATATCCTTCTGTTTGCATTGTAGTGTAATGACTTAGAGGGATACAAAGTTAGTGTCTGAGCAGGTTTTGTAATAGTTTTTGCCTGCACACACATGGCACCGGTCAGAACCATTGTCAGAGCCAGAAATGCCACCAAGAGTTGCTTAAAATGTCTTTTCATGTTCTTTTTCCTCCTTTTTTGTAGTACATATACTTTCATTATAATCCCATTTTCCGTATCTGCAAGTATTTAAGGATATTTTTTTAATATATTGTCTCTTATAAGCCTGATTGTCGTCCGTACAGTCTGATTTTTGTTTTTTTCCTTCTTTGTCATATTTTTTTTGCAAATAAAAACGAAAGGAGAAAAAAATGAATAAGGAAGAATCAGACCAAAAGTATGGCTGGCGTATCCATGACGATCCTGTAAGAGCAACAGAGATCGGTGCGAGCGTCTGCCCTGTATGCAGGGAAAGCAGCAAGCTGGTCCAGCGTCAGACCTCAGGCTTCAAAAACATCCTGTCTATCTGCCAGCATGGTCATACCTGTGAAATCATCAAGACCGTATATGAAAAGTATCAGGTAGGTGACCGCATCCGCAGCTATGAGACTACGTTTGGAAAAAACTCTGTGGTACGTCTGGATTCCTACTCTGAAGGCGTGATCGAGAAGTCCTATCCGGGAATGACAGACTGGATGTTTGATTTCCGGATCGACAAATGCGTAGGAAACGGAGAGGAGATAATAGCTCCCGCTTGAATCATCGGACACCTGTCCATTGGCAGATCCCATCACGACAAAAGTGTCATTCTGGTAAAAAACAGTACCTGATGAAATCTGGAAGAAACTGGATAACATTTTATAACAAAGGAGAAAAAAATGATCAAAAAAGAAGACAAGCCTGAATTTATTAGACAGATAATGGAACTTTTCGAGGATTTTCTGGATGAGTACAGGATTAAAATTCCTCAAAAAGAAGGAGTGGACGACTATGATCCGGATACTCCGGCAAATCTGTGCGGAAAAGCTTATGATGACCTGGCAGAACATCTGCAAACATTTTTCCGCAGCTGGGGTGTCATAAAAGATGAACGTCCGCAGATAGAGTATCTCTTCACCTTATCCTTAAACGGGGTTAAATGTAACGGAACCATCTCCGTAAAAGTAGAGGATCCGGATGAGGCTTACAGAAAGGCACAGAATCTGGCAGAAACAGAACTTTACATTTCCTTTCCATCTTTGAATATTCCATATGATGTAGAACCGGTTGAGGAAGAGGGATATCCCCTTTACTCCATTATCTCTGAACTTCTGCCTTTTTCAACAGAACAAAAGGTTGTTTCAACTTCTGACAAAGCAGATGCTGATGCTCTTTTTGAAAAAGCATGCAGAGATAATTCGGCTGTCAAACTGACAGTTCAGACCAGTTCCAAGGCATCCCCGGCAATCCTTAAGAAATGGAGCCTCTGATTATGAAAAAAGGAGAACCGATGAGCTGGCTTCCGGAGAACTGCATCTCCGCGGAACTGGCACACAGGACTAAGTACAGCACATTGAGACGGGTTCTGGACGGGAATAAGATTTCCGTTGTTGTCCGTGGGTACTGCTGGTATACGAAAAACTGCCCAAAACGGTTTCTGGGCATGATCAGGCGGGAGATGAAAAGACTGTATCCCCGCTTCGAATACACTTATTAAGTACAGAGGAGGAAAATCTGGATTACCTGATCAAATCCGATCTTATCGGTGAGACTATGAAGGAGTTTCTTTTTGTTTATAAAACCCTCATGAAAGAAGGAAGGCTTATCTATACCGGATTCGATACAGACTACGAAGAGATGCTTTACCGGTATCGTAATAATGAAAAAGACCGGGTAGAGTTTTTTGAGGAAGTTCTTGACGATATCCGTAAAGCGACAGGTGTTAATGTCAGATTCTGTCTGTGGCTCTGTGACAGTCCACAAGAGTGCCTTGATTCCCATAATATAGATCAGGCAAGACACCTCAAAGAATTTGAGTTCGATATGTATGATACTTCTGACATTGGGAGTGAACAGTAACGGTGGTTGCCTACATTATAATAAGAGAACGTGCTTGTATTGATTGACGTGGTAACAAATGATATACTGATGGTAACAATCGGGATTTGGAAAAGGGGGCACTGCCATTCTAAATTTGGAGAAAGTTAAAGCTATAACTTTCAGTTTTCCGAAAAGATAGCCCGTAAAAATATAATATTTTTACACATTAAAGAGATGTTGATCAAGGTATATCAATCAGAACTGATGGAGAATGGATTGTTATGATTAGAAAATTGCAGAAAGTAGATATAAATAAGGTTGCTGATATATGGTTAAAG